>CAEZXG010000013.1_pt1 | contig 19896 bp, 22 predicted proteins | sample 7265191 | NCBI WGS metagenome assembly CAEZXG01 (sample SAMEA6813902, study PRJEB35770) | uncultured Actinomycetes bacterium | biome: Freshwater; feature: Freshwater reservoir; material: water | place: Czech Republic | collected 2015-11-04 | depth 0.5m m | reverse complement strand
CATCAAGTTTGTCTTGGAGTAATCCATTACCCAGGTATGTGCAGTCCATTGGGCTAAGAGCTGCGGCTTGGTCGATGTAAGAATCGCTGATTTCGAAGATTTCTGATCTATAGGTCATTGGCTATTCTTATCAGCACATTCCAGATTTGTCGAGATATAGGCTTGGGCCGTGATGAAATCCCAACTCCGTGACCTACATTCGCACCGGGGATTTATAAATCTTATTGTGGCTCGGTTCATTTCAAATGTCGGCAACGGTCTGTCGTCGATTGCGTTAGCCTACGGAACGCTGAGCATAAATGGGGCCACTGGTAAAGACTTAAGTTTTGTTATGTCTGCGCGGATTTTCCCCATGATTGCCCTGATGTTATTTGGTGGAGTTATCGGTGATCGATTTAGACGAAACCGTATCGTTGGTGGTGCGGATATGTTGGGAAGTCTTTTTGTCGCAGTAAGTGCAATCTCCTTTATATTTGATTTTGCTTCGGTGCCACTTCTCGTATTAATGGGATTTATTTTTGGAATTCTTAATGCATTATGGTTGCCAGCAATGTTGGGTTTATTGCCAGCACTTTTGCCGAAAGAAAAACTTAAAGATGGCAATGCTGTAGTTGGCTTATTGAGCAATCTTGGCTACGTATCTGGTGCTTTGCTTGGTGGCATATTGGTTACCCTTTTTGGTTCAGGTTGGGCATTACTAGTCGATGCGCTTTCATTTTTTATTGCTGGTATGTTGGTGTGGAATCTAGATGTGGCTCCGATGGAAAAGCGTCAACGCACTTCAATCCCTAGTGAGTTGAAGGACGGCTGGCATGAATTTAGGTCACGCTCATGGGTTGTGGCCATGGTGATCGCTTTTGTTGGAATTAACGCATGTTTTGAGGCACTCATTCAAGTATTAGGCCCACTTGTATTCAATGAAAACTCTAACGGTCCACGTAATTGGTCTTATCACTTAGCTGCACTAACCACCGGAATGATTTGTGGTGGCGTAATTGCTCTTAAAGTTCACTTAAGTCGACCCCTCTTTTTTGTCATGATTCTGATTGCAATTTCTGCAGTATGGGAATTTTCTTTAGCCCTGCGCTCCCCACTTCTCATTTCATTATGTGGCGCTTTTGTGGCTGGTATTGCCGTTGAGATTTATTACGTAAATTGGAGTACCACAATGCAGTCCCATATACCCGAGGAGTCATTTTCTAGAGTTAATGCCTATGATGCTTTTGGTTCTTACGCCCTGGCCCCGTTGGGGATAGTTGTTGCTGGTCCACTTGCCACGTACTACGGGGTACATAGTGTCTTGTGGATTACAGGAGGGGTGACTTTTATAAGTGCGCTTCTGGCCCTTAGCGTTAAATCAGTTCGAAACCTTAGGTAGCGGCGAAATAGCCAAAGGGGCGTAGGCTCGACTTATGAGCGAACAGCCACTTGCGCCGCCGAAGTTACGGGGTTGGTTTCACTTAGGTGCTACACCTGTCGTCATTATTGCCTCTCTTGTTTTATTCATCTTAAGTAAGTCTTCATTGAAATTCGCAGTTGCTATTTATTCGATCACGGCAATTATGTTATTCAGTGTCTCAGCGGTTTATCATCGCGTGCCCTGGACTCCTTCTAAGAAAAAGATTTGGCGGCGGTGGGATCACGCCAATATCAATTTACTGATTGCAGGTTCTTATACGCCATTTGCAGTTGCATTATTGGAAGGCAGAAGTAGAGATATTCTTTTATTAGTTGTGTGGATCGGAGCTGCCACGGGTGTTGCGATGCGAGTTTTTTGGTTGGGCGCACCGCGTTGGCTCTATGTTGCTAACTACTTACTTCTTGGTTGGGTCGCACTTGCGTATATGCCACAGCTATATCGCGCCGGTGGATTGTGGGTCTTGCTGCCAATTGTTATAGGTGGCCTGTTCTACTCAGTTGGGGCGATTTTCTATGCGCTCAAGCGCCCCGGCAAAACCGCAAAGTACTTTGGTTTTCATGAGCTATTCCATATATTCGTGCTGGCAGCGTGGATTTCGCAGTATGTTGCCATTTCGGTGGCGATTTACAGTAAGTAAGGCCTTGCTCTAACCTAAGGCTCTACGTGTGCGAATAGTGAGGTGTGTAATGGCTGAAAAGAACTCCTTCCTTAATTGGGTCGGATTTAAAGGTGATGAGCCTGATGCGCCATCCTCGGTGGATCGAATTCGCGAACTTGAATCCCAATTAGCCGACTTACGTTCTCGTCGTGACATCACTGGTTTAAGTAAAGAAGAGTTTGAGATTTTGGCAACTGAAACTGCGATGGCCATGATTAAGTCGGCGCAAGCACGTGAAAGTAAAGCCCAATCAATTTCATCACGTTTAGTCGCTGAAACTAACCGAATTACTAAAGAAGAAATTGAAGCCGCCGATACTAAGGCGCGTTCAATCCTCTCTGGAGCAGAATCACGCGGACGTAAATATATTCAGACTGCCGAAGAAGAGGCAGGTCAACTAGTGGCAGAGGCAGAGGCCGATGCCGAAGCATTGATCGAATCCAAAAAGCGTGAAGCTGCATCACTCACAACACAAGCACGTCGCGAAGGCGAACGTATTGTTGGAGAAGCAACTGCTGAGGTTTCAAATTATCGTCAATGGTTAAGTGGCGTTATGGGTGAAGCTGAGCGCTTGTATAAAATTCAAACTCAATCTTTAGATGCTGCAGAAGGTGCAATCCGTCAATCTCGATCTCGTCTTGAGTCAGCATTTAATCGCTTAGCTGATCTTCAAAAAAGTGTTATCGAAAACTTAAATCCAGATGACACAATTATTGATACCGGCCCGATTAAGGTTGCAAGTGAGCGAACAAAAGTAGCAATCAGCGCACCTAAAAAATCGGTGAAGAAGCCTGCTAAGAAAACCGCAGCCAAGAAAGTAGTTGCAAAGAAATCTTCACGACCTAAGTAGTTAATGCATGGCCACTGCTCGCGGAATCCGATACATCCCTGCCATCGATGGCTTGCGTGCGGTGGCAGTCATTGCCGTCATGCTGTATCACTTGGGATTTTCTTGGATCCCTGGTGGCTTTCTCGGAGTTGACCTCTTCTTTGTCATTTCAGGCTACGTAATCACTCGTCTACTTCTTGACTCAATAGCGCGCAGTGGCGGTCTTGATCTGCGGGCTTTCTATCGAGCACGAATTCGCCGACTATTTCCGCCGCTTGTCTTCATGATTATTGTTTCAACAATTTATATAGGTATCTGGGCACCAGAGACAATGCGCCGTTTTGTTACTGATTCCCCATTTGCACTCTTTGGGGGAATGAACTGGTGGTTGGTTTTTCGCCATACTGATTACTTTGACTCCATCGCTAGGCCACCGTTACTACAACACACATGGTCACTTGGCGTTGAAGCGCAGTTTTATCTTGTGTGGCCATTAATTTTGCTACTTGTTCTTCGCTACTTTGGGAAAAATAAGATACCCGGTGCCGCCTTATTTATTGCAGCAGTTTCCGGAATAGCCCTGTTAGTAGTCTCTTTTCAGGTCGATGCGGCAAGTGCCTCTCAAATAAGCCACGTCTACTTTGGTACTGATACCCACAGTATTGGCCTCTTTCTTGGCGCCGCGTTAGCAGTGAGTTGGATTCCACAAAATCTTGAAGAAAGTGTCAATCAACGGGCCCAGGATTTCATCGATGGAATAGGTATTTTTGGTTTTATTGGAATGATTGCAACTTTTCTATTTATAAATGAAACGGATCCAACACTCTACAAATTAGCCTTTCCCCTTGCTGGAATATTTGGTTGCGCCATTATTACTTCGATAGTCCACCCAGCATCTCGTTTTGCTCCGCTACTAAGTAGCAAAGTTATGGTTTGGATCGGAGAGCGTTCTTATGCAATCTATTTATGGCACTGGGTAGTCTTTCAAGTCACTCGGCCGCGTGTTGATTTAGAAGGCTCAAGCTGGGCGTTATTTACTTTGCGAATTTTAGTAGTCTTTGCACTCGCCGATATTTCACTGCGCTTAGTAGAACTACCGATTCGAAGCGGATTAGTTGAGTACTGGTTTAAAGGCATGAAGTACCGAACTAAAAAAGTACAATTAAGGCAGAAGTCAGTGTTGGCATCTTCCCTAGTTTTAACTCTTTTGGTCTTATCTGTAGTAAGTGTGAATGCAATTAAGCAGAGTGATAAAGCGATGGCCGCTATAAAGGCTCAAATAAATGCTCCGGTTGAAATGTCGCCCCAAGAAAATACCCCAACTGCTGTTCCTGGGTTATGGGTAACTGGTGATTCGGTAATTCTAGGAATACGTCACGAACTCGAAGCCCGCAATCACATTGGACTTATTAATGCCAGAGTTGGCCGTCAAGCCACTGAACTTATTGAAGTAATGACTCACGATAAAGCAAACATGATTGGCTCAACAGTTATTTTTAACTTAGGAAATAACAATAAGTTAACGCAAGCTCAAGTAATCTCCATCTTTGAAGAGGTTAAATCTCAACCTCGCATTATTGTGGTCAATACTGCAGTACCTCGCGGTTGGCGCGATGAGAACAATGCCTTAATCGCACAATACAGCCGTCAATATGGCGCGCTTTTAGTGGATTGGGCGACTATCTCCATCGGCCATCCTGAGTACTTTGCACCAGATGGAGTGCACCTAGTTCCGGCTGGGGTTCGTGCTTACGTTGATGCAATTTTAGTAAATCTCTGACCAACAAAAAAATAAACCCCCACGATTTCGTGAGGGTTTATTTCATTGAAATTTACTTAAACTCACCTGGGATTCCAAAGACGGTTGCAGATGCAGTTTGACCATCCGAGTAAACAGATGACACACGGAACTGTGTCCAACCAGTATCTGAACTCTTAGTTACGTCCTGAGAAAGTTGATCAGCTGGAACTGTTGCAATTGTTGTCCAATCGCCTGCTCCTTTTGCACGAATCTCGACGTTGTATCCAGTTAATCCATCTACAGCGGTAGGTGCAACCCAGCGAAGCTTTAAGCCATCAGCGCTCTTAAGGGCAACAAACTTTGATGGGGCTTCCACTGCAGCAACTGCTGCAGTCTCGGTTGGCGTAGCAGATGCTGATTCAGTTGGTTCGGCAGATTGGGAAATCGATGGCGCAGGTGCTGCGTCATCTCCTTCTTTACCGGACTTTGACCAGACGATTACAGCAAGAATGACGATTCCTGCCACAACTAAAAACTTGACGCGATCTGAAGCTGATTGCTTTGGAGCTACAACTGGCTTTGCTGCAACTGGCTTTGGCGCGACTACAGGTGCTGATGGTGTTGAAACTCTTATCGGCGCACTCTTCTTTACTGCGCGCTTTGCAGGTGCTTTCTTAGCAACCTTCTTTTTAACTGCAGCTTTCTTGGCAGTTGATTTCTTAGCAACCTTCTTTTTAGCAACGCTCTTCTTAGCCGCGCTCTTCTTAGCAACCTTCTTGACTGTGCGCTTAGCAGGTGCTTTCTTAGCAACCTTCTTGGCAACTCTCTTTTTAGCAACGGTCTTCTTGGCCGCGCTCTTCTTAGCAACCTTCTTGACTGTGCGCTTTGCAGGTGCTTTCTTAGCAACCTTCTTTGCTGCGGTCTTCTTCTTTGCGGCCACAATTACTCCTTGGATAGCGGTGCGCACGTAAGTAACGCACGTCGATAGGACAAGGCTACCCCAGGCCTTCCAGCATTTGTATGACTTGCGGTGCAATAGCACGCAGCGATTTTCCTCGGTGGCTCACCGCATCCTTCTCGTGTGCGCTCATTTGAGCCGAGGAAATATCCATGCCCGTAGGCGCAAAAATGGGGTCATAACCAAAGCCCTGATCTCCAATTGGTGCGTGCAGGATTCGCCCGTAAAAAAGCCCCTCTTCAACCACTTCTCGGCCATCAGGCATAGCCAAAGCTGCAACACAGGTGAAATGTGCGCCGCGCTCACTATCAGGTAGCCCTTGTAGTTCTCCTAAAAGTTTTTCAACATTGGCTAGATCATTGCCATGAACTCCAGCCCACCGCGCCGAAAGAATTCCGGGGGCTCCATTAAGTGCATCGACACACAATCCGGAGTCATCAGAAATTGATGGCAGAAGAGTCAGCTGTGCTGTGTAGCGCGCCTTCAATAATGCATTCTCCTCGAATGTACTTCCAGTCTCTTCAACATCTTCTAGATGTGGAAATTCTTCAAGGCCAATTAACTCAATAACACCAGGAGCCAACTGCTCCAGAATTCTTCGGAACTCAGCAACCTTGCCTTGATTGCGCGTCGCTAGAACTAATCGATGTGACATTGAATTTAATTTACCAATATTTACTGTGCAAGGACAGATTTTTGTAGCTCGCTTAGTTCGGCACAACCGTTGACTGCAAGATCTAATAGTTGGTTGAGAAGTTCGCGATCAAACGGCTCACCTTCGGCAGTTCCCTGTACTTCTATAAAGCGACCATCGCCAGCAACTACAACATTCATATCGGTACCAGCCCGAACATCTTCTTCATAACAAAGATCGAGCATTGGTACACCATCAATAATTCCAACACTGACTGCAGCAACTGAATCACTAAGTGGTTTGGCATCGGCCTTAATGTGTCCCTGGCTTTTTGCCCAAGCAATTGCATCAGCTAAAGCAACGTATGCACCGGTAATTGCTGCAGTTCGTGTTCCACCATCTGCCTGTAATACATCGCAGTCAATAACAATCGTATTTTCGCCAAGCTCTTTAGTATTAACGATTGCGCGCAATGAACGACCTACAAGACGTGAAATCTCTTGTGTACGGCCACCTAATTTGCCCTTGACGCTTTCCCGGTCAGAACGGGTATGAGTTGCACGCGGCAACATTGCGTACTCAGATGTGACCCAACCAGTTCCTGTGTCCTTTAACCAGCGGGGAACACCAGGCGAAAATGACGCAACACACAAAACACGTGTCTTACCAAACTCAACGAGTACGGAGCCCTCGGCATGGTCTAACCAGCTGCGAGTAAATTTAATTTCGCGCAAGTCATTAACTTTTCGCCCATCATCGCGTGCCATGTAGTGCTCCTATTTACCTAGTTATTTTTGCTAGAGATCTTGATGTTCGACTCGAGTTACTTCTGGACCTAGAAAACGACGGGCCAGATTTTCAAATGCCTTCGCATCACCGGTCGCCAAGAACTTGTGTGTTGGTAAGGCGTCTTGCTGCATGCGAAGTTGATTAGTTTCAACCAAGGTTCGGTATAAATCTTTGGCGGTTTCTTCAGCGCTGGATACAAGCGTTACACCTTCGCCCATTACATAAGAAATAACTCCAGTTAAGAGCGGATAATGCGTACATCCCAAAACTAATGTATCCACATTGGCTGCCATCACTGGTGCTAGATACTCTCGTGCAATTTTCGTAATTTCAGATCCAGAAGTTTCACCGCGTTCTACAAACTCAACAAAAAGTGGGCAAGCAACAGATGTGATCTCGAGTTGAGGTGCAGCTGCAAAAGCATCTAAATATGCCGCTGAATCGATTGTTGCGCGTGTACCTATCACTCCGATGTTGCCGGAACGACTAGCTGACACTGCTCGACGAACAGCTGGTTGAATAACTTCAATAACTGGAACTGAATATCGCTCGCGTGCATCACGCAACATTGCTGCACTTGCGGTGTTGCAGGCAATTACAAGTGCTTTAACACCTTGTTCGACTAAAAAATCTAGTGACTCTAAAGCAAATTCGCGAACTTGTGCCAGTGGGCGTGGGCCGTAGGGGCCACGGGCAGTATCACCAATATATAAAGTAGATTCATTTGGTAACTGATCCAAGATAGATCTGGCAACGGTGAGTCCACCAACTCCTGAATCAAAGATTCCAATAGGGGCATCGCTCACGCCGCTAAGCCTACCCTGCGACTTACCTATCTATAAAGCTTGGTCCATGAGCGCCATAATCAAACTCTCTTGTAACCAACCCAGCCAACTATAAACGGCATAAACACCGCGAAGTGGGTCATCGGGTGCCAAAATCTCTAGCTCTTCATGTGATTTTTCTTCAACGTTTAATCGAACTCCTAAAGCTAATCGAATATCGTTCATTGCACCAAGCCATGCATTGGCACCTTCATGATCAACCTCAACACATCCATCTGATGCGCTTTTTAAATCAATTCTCATCGACATTGCATGTGCAGTTTTCTTGGCACGAAGTGTTGCTTCGGTGTATCTACGAAATTCAGATGCATCAACTTGATCTGCATACGCGTTCGGCAACAATCGCAAAAGCACATCATCATCAGGTGGTGAGTCATGGCTGGTGATTCCAACCATCGCAGCTAATGGGTCATCACTGTGGCTATCTTTACGCTCACCCAATAGTTCGATTATCTGTTCAACTAAATTAACTAATACTTCACTCTCTGACACTGAAAACTCTGCGACAAAAGCATCATCACCATGGCGCCTAAAACCTGTTTGTCGCTCCTTTGATTCTTCACTCATAGGCTTTGATCTTCTCGCTGGAGCGTGGCCCAAAGACCATACTCATGCAGACGTGCGACATCATGCTCCATTTCTTCACGGCTGCCACTGGAGACTACGGCTTTACCTTCTGTATGAACCTTCATCATCAACTCATGCGCTTTCTCGCGCGTAAATCCAAATAACTCCATCAATACATACGTCACATAGCTCATGAGATTTACTGGATCATCCCAAACAATCGTGGTCCATGGTCGATCACTTGTAAAAATCGCTTGAATATCTTCATCGATTTTCTCGTCGAGTCTCACCATTACTAGTGCACCACAATTAATCGCTCAGCAGAATACATCGCTTCATTGTCTACAAGAATTTGCACTCTCACAGTAATAACACCCCGTTTAACTTCACTTGTCACCAGAGAAAACTCTCCCTTTGAGTCAGTCGCAGTTTCATTTCCAATTTTTTGCCACTTACCAGCTATCAATTTCTGTAGTTGAACTTGCTGCCCTGCAATTTGCGGATATACAAATCCACCGATTGAAATAACTGCGCCCTGCTTAGCGCTCGTTGGAATTTTTATTTGCAGCTTTGATGTGATCATAACTTTAAGCGCAGTACTTAGTGAGTCTGAACGCTCCCAGGTACCATCGGTTACTAGACGGAACTCAGCATTATTTGCTAAGTTAATTGGAATTGCAATTTTTCCTTCTTCATTAGTGGTGGATTCACTAATTACTGCCCATGTGCTCTCACTACTTCGCTTCATTTGAACATGGACATTGAGCCCAGTTACTGGTGTTCCATCTTTGCGCGTGAGTAAGCCATTAATGGTGAAACTCTCTCCATAACCAATACGGCTATCAACGAGATTGGTAAAAGTTAAGGTACTAACAATTGGTTCAGGCGCGATGGCTAGCGCACTATTTCGAAGCGCTGTTGTTGCAGCAGCGTCTTCCATTCCTAAAGTCCACAGCGCTACTCCACCAAGTTGATACTTTCCAACTAGTTGAGCGCGTTCGGCATAGCTGCGATCATTTTGGTACCACACCGTGCGAGCAACGCTGCAGGAAGTTGACGCACCTTTTGCCGTTAAACCGTTATAGACCTTGGAATATGAATACGTTGCTTCGCTAAATTTTTCATCAAAACTTGGTACAGCACCATCTATAACTGCTTTTGCAGCAGCATAATTCATCTTAAATGTTGCTGCTTTTGCTCCTGCAGTTAATCCCGGCGGTGCTGATACCGGACAAGAACCATTTACAGACGTTATCCAATCGCGACCATATCCCGGAAGTCCTATAAAAACCTTCGATGCAGGCATAATGCTCACTGCGTACTGCACAGTCTTTTCCACCCAACTGATTGGTCCGATAGGACCTGGCTTTGCAACTGAATAGTCATAGGTCATGATTCGCAAACGATCAATACTGCTGGCAATTTCTGCCCAGGCATAAACCGTGTAACCCTTTGATTTTTCAGTAGGGTTATATGCATATGGGGTAGTTACCGAAAGTAACTTCTGTGAAGCATGAAGTTGGGTGCTTAATTCCTTAATGAATAGAACCCACTGCGGTGCAGTTTTAGCCCACGTTGTGTTGCCATCTACAAATGCAAAGCCTTCAAAGTCTAAATCAATACCGTCAAAGCCATTCTTATTTACTAGATCCACTATTGACTTTACGATTGTTGTCCGAGTTTCGGGTTTAGTTAAATAGCCCGACAGGACTAATTGTGAAGTTCCATCCGTCATCGTTGGGATTATTTTCAAACCAGTTTTTCGCATGAGACATAACGCATCGGCAATTGGCCATGATGGATTGCCAGTTGTGTAATCATCTCGAATAAGTGTTGGACTCTTTAATGTGTACCAAAATGGCATCACCTCTTTCATCAAATCTTTATTAGTAAATAGATATGATGAATTCAATAACGCAATATCTTCAGGTGAATACTCGTTATCTTCGCACGTTACTGTAGGCGCAGTAGGCGCATCAGTTGGTAGCTTTTTAATAAAAGGCATGACTGTGCGCACGGAATAATATGGAATCCAGCCACTTACAACGGTCCGTGGTTGCTTATCTTCTGCGACCGCACCAACCTGGGCAAAGAAACTTGAAACTAAAACAAGCGTTAGCGCAATTGAAAACTTACGTCTCATTGCTATGAATCTTCAGGTGCTGGTTTAAGGCCAGCGTAGATCTCTTTACATGTAGGGCAGATGGGATATTTTTCGGGGTCACGCGAAGGGATCCATTTCTTGCCACATAGAGCGCGCACTGTTTTGCCGGTCATTGCCGACTCAACAATCTTCTCTTTCTTCACATAGTGCGAAAAGCGATCATGCCCGCCGTCATCTTCTTCAAGGACGGGCCGGGTTAAGAGATCTGTGCTGCCCTCAGTCTCGTTACCTGCTCTTTTGAAGATTCCCATGAGGTGGATAAGAATACCTTCGGCACTGGCAAAACTACGGGTAGAATTCACAAATGAAGGACTTACTGCGCACCCAGGATCTCAGCCGTGCTGATGTCGAGCTTTTACTCGACACCGCCGCCGACTTTGCGAAGAATCCTCTGCGATCTAACACGGCCCTAGCTAATAAAACCGTAGCTATCTATATGACTAAGCCATCAACTCGTACTCGGTTGTCATCAGAGTCTGCAGTTGCCCATTTGGGTGGTACGCCAATTTTTATTCGTGGAGACGAACTTCAGTTGGGCCGCGGTGAAACAATTGCAGATACGGCACGAATCATAAGTGGCTACTGCAGTGCGTTAATAATTAGAACTTTTGCTCAATCAGACGTTGATGAACTTGGTGCCAACGCATCGATTCCAGTAATTAATGCGCTGACTGATGATGACCATCCAACACAGTTACTTGCCGACTGGCTTACTATTCGTGAGCAATTTGGAAAAGATATTTCAGGTCGTAAATTTGTTTACTTAGGCGACGGTAATAACATGTCACATTCGTGGTTAATCATGGGTGCGATTATGGGTGCGCATGTAGTTGCTGCAACTCCTACTGGTGCGTGGGCTCCTGATCCAGATGTTGTGAAGATTGCGCAAGAAATTGCAAAAAATAGCGGTGGAAAAGTTGAAGTACTTCACGAGGCAGAATCTGCAGCTAAGGATGCAAGCGTTCTTTACACAGATGTGTGGATGTCCATGGGTGATTCTGAAAGTGAACGGGAAGAAAAGGTGCTGGCTCTCTCACCCTTTGCAGTAACAGAAAATTTAATGTCACTCACTCAAAAAGATTCAGTGTTCATGCATTGTCTGCCTGCGCACCGAGGTGAAGAAGTTGAGGCCTCCGTGATAGATGGAACAAAGTCGGTTATCTGGCGTGAGGCATTTCATCGCCGTACAACGATTCAATCTTTGCTGTATCACCTAATAAATGGTGACCTTCAAGGCTCTAAGCACTAGTATTTGGCATATGCGCATAGCCGTACCTAAAGAAACTCGTGATGGGGAAAAGCGCGTGGCGCTTGTTCCAGACATTATAAATAAATTAACTCGACTAGGTTTCGAGGTAGTTATCGAATCTGGTGCAGGAGTACATTCGCAAGCAACTGATGCCGATTACGTCAGTGCTGGTGCGACAATTTCGAATGGTGAAGTTCTCAGCAGCGCCGATGCTGTCTTATCTGTACAACCATTAACACCTGCGCAGATGTCTGCGTTGAAAAAAGGCGCAGTAACGATCAGTTTTATGTCCCCTGTTACCGCCGTTGATTCAATTGAAGCCGCGGCAACTGCTGGAGTTACGGCATTCTCATTAGAGCTTGTGCCACGTATTTCACGTGCTCAATCTATGGATGCACTTTCTTCACAAGCTTTATGTGCCGGATATCGTGCGGCGTTAGTTGGTGCTGAATTATCTCCACGCTTTTTCCCAATGCTCATGACCGCCGCTGGAACTGTCACACCGGCACAAGTTTTGGTACTTGGCGCAGGCGTTGCCGGTTTACAAGCAATCGCAACCGCGCGACGTTTAGGTGCAGTTGTATCGGCTTACGATGTACGTCCTGCATCTGCCGATGAAGTTCGATCAATGGGTGCAACTTTTATTGAACTAGAACTTGAAGCCTTAGAAGGCACTGGTGGTTACGCGCGTGAGATGACTGAAGATCGCGCAGCAAAGCAACAAGCTCTTCTTACCCCTTACATTGCTAAATCACATGTAGTTATTACAACTGCGGCAGTTCCTGGTCGCCAAGCTCCACGTTTGATGACAAAGGCGATGGTTGATTCAATGGCACCTGGGACAATCATTATTGACTTAGCCGCCGAAACTGGTGGCAATGTTGAGGGATCAAAGCCAGGTGAAAATGTTTCAACTGACAATGGAGTTCGAATCTGGGGCGGAAAAGATGTCCCAAGCCAACTTCCATTCCACGCATCTTTCCTTTACTCACGCAACGTTGTAAATCTTCTTACATTATTTACAACTGCAGCTAAAGATGAAGCCGCGGTGGCCTTTAACTTAGATTTTGAGGATGAAATTATCAACGGGGCCGCAGTAACTCACGGCGGATCACGTAGAAATGCGGGAGGCAAGTAAATGGAACCGATTGCAGTTATTTCGATCTTCGTACTGGCAGTTTTTGTCGGTTTTGAGGTGGTATCTAAAGTATCTTCCACGCTTCATACACCACTTATGTCGGGTGCTAATGCAATCCACGGAGTCATCTTGGTTGGCGCCATTATCGTGGCCGATCACAGTTCAACTAATTTAGAGCTCGGGCTTGCAGTAGCTGCAATTATTCTGGCGACTATCAACATGGTCGGTGGCTTCGTCGTTACTGATCGAATGCTTGAAATGTTCAAAGGAAATAAGAAATGAGCCGCACTCTGTATGACCTTATTGGCCTAGCTGCAGGTGTCGCATTCATCCTTGCTCTTAAAGGTTTGTCACATCCAAAGACTGCACGCCGAGGTAACTTGATCGGTGCATTCGGTGCAACATTGGCAACACTTGTAGTTTTCTTCTATACAAATCCGGGCTCATCACTTCCGCTTAATAATATTGGTTGGATTCTTGGTGCCATGCTTATTGGTCTAGCCGTTGGTGTTCCCGCTGCACGCAAAGTTGAAATGACACAGATGCCACAACTTGTTGCACTCTTTAATGGTGTGGGTGGTGGAGCAGCGGCTCTCGTTGCAATCGTTGAGTACTTACACCTTGGCAACGATGCAACAACAGCAGAAGTTATCTTTACTGTATTTACAGTAATTGTCGGCTGTGTTTCATTTAGCGGCTCTGTTATTACATTTATGAAGTTGCAAGAGTTAATGACCACTCGACCAGTTATTTTCCCAGCTGGCAGATTCATTATTGCTGCCACTTTGGCTAGCGTTATTGGGGTTGGTGGTTGGGTTGTTGCAGCACTTGGCACCACACCGCTGCTGATTCTTGCCGGACTCTCACTTCTCTTTGGTGTGCTTTTCGTACTGCCAGTTGGTGGCGCAGATGTTCCAATTGTTATCTCATTATTAAACGCTTTCACCGGTTTAACCGTTGCAGCAAGTGGTTATGTGCTCGATTCAGTGCTGCTCATTATTGCTGGAACACTAGTTGGTGCATCAGGAACTATTCTGACTCGCCTTATGGCCGAAGCTATGGGCCGCTCACTCTTTGGAACTTTGTTCGGTGCATTTACTGCCAAGCCGCAAGATGCAAGCGGGGCAGCCGAAGAGCGTCCAGTTCGCTCCGGTTCACCTGATGACGTAGCGATCTTGTTGAACTATGCACGACGCGTGGTGATTGTTCCGGGCTTTGGTTTAGCTGTTGCACAGGCACAGCACACAGTTCGCGAACTTGCCGACTTAATGATTTCAAAAGGCATCGATGTTGCTTATGGAATTCACCCAGTTGCAGGTCGCATGCCAGGACATATGAACGTTCTTTTAGCTGAAGCAAATGTTCCATATGATCAACTCGAAGAGATGGATGAGATTAATCCAACTTTTAGTCAGACTGACGTGGCAATTGTTATCGGTGCGAATGACGTTGTGAATCCAGCGGCAGAAAATACTCCAGGTTGTCCAATTTATGGAATGCCGATCTTAAAAGTTTCCAATGCTGCGAACGTAATTTTCTTGAAACGTTCTATGCGGCCGGGCTTTGCTGGAATTGAGAATGAACTTTTGTATGATCCAAAGACAATGTTGCTCTTTGGCGATGCTAAAGCTTCATTAACTAAAGTTGTATCAGCGCTCAAAGCGCTCTAAGCACGCAAAACTCATTTCCCTCGGGATCGGCTGCGGCTTGCCCCGATTTTCCATTTCTAAGAGACCTCATCTGCTGAAATTCAGCGGGGGTTTAACTGCGGTTGCGAGTAGTTGAAAGTTCAACTAACCTGTATGTATTCAAAGGAGAGCCATACATGCCAGCAGTATCCGTTGCCGATATAACAATTTTGCCGCGCGTCCGTGAAGTTGCAGGTGCGCGTGCGCGTTCGGTAAAGAGCATTACAACTGCCCCGCAAGGCTTTGAGGGCGAAGGCTTTCCTGTTCGTCGCACTTTTGCAGGAATTGATATGGCAGAACTCGATCCATTCATCATGATGGATCAAATGGGTGAGGTTGAATACGCACCGGGTGAACCAAAGGGAACACCTTGGCATCCACACCGTGGTTTTGAAACAGTGACATACATTATTGACGGAATCTTTGATCATAAAGATAACAATGGTGGCGGCGGAAGGATTTCAAATGGTGATACTCAATGGATGACTGCCGGTGCGGGAATTTTGCACATTGAAACTCCTCCAGAACATTTAGTTGTATCCGGTGGTTTGTTTCACGGATTTCAATTGTGGGTAAATCTTCCTGCGGCAAAGAAGTGGGCAGCTCCTGCCTATCAAGATGTGCGCGCAAAAGATGTTGCACTTTTGTCATCAGCTGATGGTGGTGCACTCATTCGCGTTATCGCTGGTGAAGTAGATGGTCATGAAGGTCCGGGAACTACGCAGACTCCAATTACTTTAATTCATGCAACCGTTGCAGCAGGTGCAGAGCTTCGACTTCCATGGCGCAAGGATTACAACGCATTGGTTTATGTTGCTGCAGGATTTGGTTATGTAGGCGATGAGCATCGTCCAGTTCGTACTGGGCAGTCAACGGTCTTTGGCGATGGCGACACAATTGTGGTGCGCGCTGCCGATGTGCAAGAGAGTCGATCACCAGAGCTGGAACTATTTATTTTAGGTGGCGCACCGATTAAAGAGCCTGTTGCTTGGATGGGTCCTTTTGTTATGAACACTAAGCGCGAAGTTCTGCAGGCTTTTGAGGATTTTCAGAATGGGTTACTCGGATCTATCCCTGCAATCTATAAGGATGATGCGAAGAAGCCATTGAATAGAAGCGGCGAAGGCTCAAAATTAGGCTCGCCCGCCAACGCTTCAAGCGCTACTGAAACTTCTGATGCAGATGTCTTGAGCGTGCATGGAGCACCAACAGAGATGCAAGAAGGCTAGTTACAAGCTTCCCACCTGCATCACTAGCACCAACCCTGTTAATAACTTTTCTCGATTGTCAGCGCTGCCCTCAATAGTTACATCTATGACAAAGACCGGGCTCCACTTAGTAAATCTGAACTCGGACCTGCCGCTCCTTCAGCATAAAGTAGTGAAAGTGCGCCGGAGTAGTGAGCTTGGAATAAGCGAGAATGAAAACGGTACTTTCAGTTATAGCGAGCTCGATACCTGCGATGGTAACCAAGCTGACCACGATCAAAATCAAAGGGTAGTTGATCTTCTTGCTGCATTCCCTGGAATCGAAACATTGAATGGCTTAGTTGGAATAGATCCTGCCACTCTCAGTCGAGGTGGGCGTATCGATTACTTAGCGGCATTAGAACGCCAGAGCGCTTGGCTGCAGGCATTGTTGCAGCGTGCAATTATTGCGGTAGCGGGTGAATCTCCCTCGGTCGCTGAAAATATGTGGGATGGAATCGATGATGCCGAACGTGAAGACGTAGCTGCGGCACTTCGACTTTCAGGTAACACGGCACAGATGCGAATTGACGTTGCTCGCACATTGGTTAATCACTTACCTAATACCTGTTCAGCACTTGCAATGGGTGAAATATCTTCCGCCCATGCAACGGTAATAGCCAAAGAGACCGCTGCTGCTATTCGTGATGGGATAAGTGAGTTTGCCATTTATCACATTGAAGAAAAGGCTTTAGCACATGCAGAGTTTCACACTCCTGGGCAGGTTGCTAGCAAGATACGCACAACGATTGCACAGTTAGCCCCGATTGAGTTTGAAGAAGTAGTTGATCGAGCACGTGAAGCTCGTCGGGTAAGTTGCTATAACGAGGCTGATGGAATGGCCACAGTCGTTGCAATACTTCCTGCACAGGATGCCCAGACAGTCATGAAATCTATTGAGGCATATATCCTCACAATGAACGAGCATGACGAGGCCGAGCATGCCCGCAGCCGAAGTTGGACTCGCGGTACTGACTCTCGCGGTACTGACTCTCGCGGTACTGACTCTCGCAGTACTGACTCTGCAACAAGTACATGGTCCTTACTATCTGCCGATAACAAGCGTGCCGATGCACTGACGGCGATTCTCTCAAGCGCATTAGCTGAGAAAATTGATGAAGTTCGCCCTCATCGCCGCCCTGTGACCGTCAATGTAACAATCGACTTGCCAACACTTCTCGGCTTAGCCGAAAATCCAGGTCAACTTTCAGGTTACGGAGCAATTCCTGCTTCCGTTGCCCGCGAGTTAGCATCGGATGCAACATGGAAAAGATTTATTACCGATCCCCAAACTGGAAACCTTCTCGATTATGGTCGCGAAAAATATGAACCCCCACAAGCCCTTGTAGATTTCCTGCTTGCAAGGGATCGCACGTGTCGTTTTCCGGGTTGTCGGCAACCAGCATCTAGAACAGATATTGATCATGCTGAGAGTTGGGAAAGCGGAGGCGAAACTACGCCTGAAAATCTGGGGCTTTTATGCCGCAGACATCATCGATTAAAGACACACGGTAAGTGGAGTTTAGTAAGTAACGCAGATGGCTCTTGTAATTGGACATCTCCTATAGGCAAAAACTACTTTGTACCGGCTCGTCCAATTAATGAATCCGTGTAGCGCATTCCCATCAGCGCATTCCCATCACGTCATCCAGGCATCTATTCCCCATGACGAACCTGAAATTTCTAGACATCCATATAGCAACACCTGTCATACTTTCTCAATGATTTGGTGGCCGGAAGAAGTCCCAACCCTAATGTATGGGCTAATCACATTACGGCCCATAGCCGAAAGTGATATTCCGGCGATATATGCGGCATGCCAAGATCCAGTTATTCCTCGATTTACTCGCATTCCAGCTAATTACACGATGTCGAATGCTGAGTTCTTTGTCCGCGAAAAAACACCGAAGTCTTTGCTCGAAAAAACAGAGTTAGCTTTTGCAATCGATTATGGAAATGGGGCTGACAAAGTATTTGCCGGTTTAATTTCATTTCATAGTATGGATCTTCCCGACTTAGTAGCAGAGCTTGGATATTGGATTAGTGCCGATGTGCGTGGCAAAGGAGTGGGGACAACTGCAGCTAAGGTTTTGACTAACTTTGGTTTTGAAACCATGGGTTTTGAGCGTATCGAGGCGTTAGTTGATGTCGAAAATACTGCCTCAAAGAAACTATTGAGCTCGGCTGGGTATACCATTGAAGGAATTCTCCGCAAGAAATCTCGCAGGTACGATGGCAGTCAGATCGATATGGTGCTTTATTCAGTTCTTCGAAATGAGTGGAAGGAGCTGTAATGGAGAGCTTGGCTTACCTCGTTGTAATCATATTAATGATTGTAATTCTTGGTGGCCCAGTTGCGATTTTATTAACAAAAATTCGAACTAAAAATATATTTCTAACAACTATCCGAAGGTTGCTTCACGGCCTCATTATTAGCCTTTCATTCGCTATCAGCTCATCGGTTTTTTTGAAACCACAGGAACCTTTGACTCTTCATGTAATAGGTATTTTCGGAATTACCATGTCCTATATTGCGCTGCGCCGGGAGTATTTCCCACATGTAAAAATCGTTAGCCAATTATTCGCCCGCTTTGGAATCCACGGCAAGGCTGTTAACAAATCGGGTGAAGGATTAGAAGCTTTTGGTGGTGAAACCCAAGCGAACAAAAAACCATTGTCATCTATGCATGGACCAGTAATTAAATGGCGCCGAGATGGTCGCTCAGGAGGAAATGACGGACATGGCCCTGGCGGCCAGCACTAACTTTATTGCAGAGTCATTTTTTTCCAGATACGTTCATTTTCACTCTACACATGCTCAATTTCACACTACCCGTACTCAAATTCTCTCTACCCTTACTCAAATTCTCTCTACCCGTACTCATTTTCACTCGACCGATACTCATTGTCACACCAGTGGCACTGACTTAGCGTTCCTTGTCGGTCACGTCACCTAGGCTATCGATCATGAATCGTGATGGCAGTGAAGACGAGTCATGGCAGCCGAGTATCGGCGAACTCAGTCATCCCCTATCGAGCACTGTTTTCATAGTTTTGGATATTGAAACATCAGGGGGCTCACCTCATAGTGGTGCTGGCATAACTGAAATCGGAGCCGTGAAAGTTGTTGGCGGACAGGTAGTTGGAGAGTTTCAATCTCTCATAAATCCTGGAACACCAATCCCAGATTACATCACCGATCTAACTGGCATATCTGATGCGATGATTCAAGGATCGCCTTCAATTGAAAACGTGCTGCCGAGTTTTCTAGAGTTTTTAGGCCCGGAATCTGAGAATATTCTCGTGGCGCACAACGCAAACTTTGATTTAGGTTTCTTACAAGCAGCCACATCACAGAATAATTTTCGTTGGCCGGCATATAAGGTTTTTGACACAGTTCGATTAGCTCGCTCTGTGTTAAGTAAAGATGATGTGATTGATTGCAAACTATCAACGCTATCGGTCTATTTTAACGCGCAGACTTCACCCAATCACCGTGCGCTCGATGATGCACGGGCGACCGTCGATGTTCTTCACGGAATCTTTGAACGCTTTGGTTCTTTTGAGATATATACAGTGGAAGATGTCGAGGCTTTTACGAAACGCGTTAAGAGACCTGTCCGTTACAAATAGAAACTAGTTCGTTACAAGTAAAAATGGTGGAGGTGCCGGGAATCGAACCCGGGTCCTTCGGTGCAAAAACAGGGCTTCTACGGGCGTAGTGTGATTAGCGCTTTCTCAGTCCCGAAGTTTTCCCACACAACTCTTCGACGAACTCAGTTACGAAACTGTTCTCTCGCATAGTCCGTAACGCCTATGCGATGAAGAGCCCTCTATCGACGCTAGATTCCAGACCGAGAGCGGCATCTGGGCTAACGGCTTCAAACTAGCTTATGCAGCGAGTGTGAAAGCTTGCTGATTAGTGTCAGCAGTTATTTTTTGCACGGATTATTGGTTTACGAGATCATT
>CAEZXG010000012.1_pt1 | contig 20049 bp, 17 predicted proteins | sample 7265191 | NCBI WGS metagenome assembly CAEZXG01 (sample SAMEA6813902, study PRJEB35770) | uncultured Actinomycetes bacterium | biome: Freshwater; feature: Freshwater reservoir; material: water | place: Czech Republic | collected 2015-11-04 | depth 0.5m m | reverse complement strand
GCGAATTTTTGTAGCCAAGAAATGTGTCTCCTGTATATGTGTGTCATATCAACTCACTGCAGCGGGGTGCGCGGTGAATACGATTCAACTATCGATTGTGGATGTTGCTGGGGGTAGAGGGCCCCTTCAACAGGTTGCTTATTCTGCCATCCCAAGGGGTTTTACGCGAAATCGCCTACTGCGCCTCTTCAATAGCCCGTTTGGCGGGGTTGCCTGACTTGGACTTCTTCTTCTGCACAACGCTCTTCTTAGGCGCGCTCATAGACGGCATTCCAGGGGGCATTCCAGCCGGAACTCCGCCATTTCGTACCTGTTTCATCATCTTTTGGGCGGCCGAGAATCGATCCACGAGATTGTTCACTTCAGAGACCGCGCGACCTGATCCACTAGCGATACGCGCTCGCCGGGAGCCGTTGAGAACCTTGGGGTCGCGTCGTTCGCTGGGCGTCATCGATTGAACTATTGCCTTTGTGCGAACTATCTCGCCTTCATCAAAATTATCTATCTGCTTTTTCATGGCAGTAGATCCAGGCAACATCGATAAGAGTTTAGACATTGAACCCATCTTCGACATTGCTTGCAGCTGGTCTAAGAAATCTTCCAATGTGAAATCTTCACCGCTTGCAAACTTTGCCTCTAACTTTGCCGATGTATCACCATCAAAGGCTTTTTTGGCTTGCTCAGCCAATGTTGCAACATCGCCTAATCCTAAGATTCGAGATGCCATTCGATCTGGATAAAAAATATCAAAATCACTCAGTTTTTCACCGGTTGAGGCAAACATAATTGGGCGTCCAGTAAGAGATGCAATCGATAGTGCAGCACCACCGCGTGCATCACCATCGAGCTTGGTTAAGACAACACCATCAAAACCAACACCATCTAAAAATGCTTGCGAGGTTCTAACCGCGTCTTGTCCCATCATTGCATCTACAACAAAGAGAATTTCATCGGGTAATACAGCATCTCTTATACCAATTGCTTGCTTCATTAAATCTTCATCAACGCCAAGTCGACCAGCAGTATCAACAATGACCATGTTGTAGTGCTTAGCTTCTGCAAATTCGACGCCGGCTTGTGCAACCTTGATCGGGTCTCCCACGCCATTGCCACTTTCTGGAGCAAATACTGGAACATTAATACTGGATCCAACAACTTGCAGTTGAGTAACGGCGTTAGGGCGTTGTAAATCAGAGGCAACTAATAATGGGGTATTACCTTGGTCAGCATAAAATTTAGCTAGTTTTCCAGCCAGGGTTGTTTTACCGGCTCCTTGTAGGCCTGCCAACATGATGATTGTCGGCCCCTTCTTAGCAAAGCGAACACGTCGTGCAGGTCCGCCTAAAATCTCAATGAGCTCTGCATTAACGATGTCGAAAATCGCTTGACCTTGATTAGTTCCAGATTGCAATGTTGGAAGCACTTCTAAGGATTTTTCACTTACTCTGGCAACAAAGCTATCAACTACGCCCAGGGCTACATCTGATTCAAGAAGAGCCTGTCGTATCTCCGCACACGTACTCTCGATATCTGATGGAGAGATACGGCCTCGAGAGCGCAGTGCGCCAAAGGCCGATGTAAAACGGGAGGAGAGAGATTCGAACATAGTGCGCTAAGACTACGCCAGAGCCGCCCGTAACCGCGACGTGACCTCTTCGGCTCTTACATTGCTCAGTGGACCGCCAGAGAGTTCGCTGACATACAAGGTATCAATAGCTTCTGCGCCAAGGGTGGTAACGATGGCCGAACGAATATCAACTTTTGATTGTGTAATTGCGGCGCCAATTCTAAAGAGAAGTCCGGGGCGGTCGTGGCTTCGTACTTCAATAACTGTGGCATCGGTTGCTGCATCGTTAAAGTAGACAACATCTGGTGCGGGTACTGGAATTGTGGGGATTGATGCATAAATTTTTGCCCGGGCTAAGAGTTTTTCTTCAACTAAGTCAGAGTCACTCAAAGCTATTTCAATCTCATCACGAAGTCCGGCAGCAGTAATCGTGGGAGCATGTGGTTGTGGACTCACGATCCAATACATAACTGCAGATTTTCCATGAGTTTTTGTTCGCGCTGACTTGACATCTTGACGAGAAATATTGAGCACACCAGCTATCAGTGATAACAATCCAGGCATATCTGGTGCAACAATTTCAATGGAATATCCACTTGGGTGATCAAGAAGTTCAATCGTTAACTTCGCGCTCTCAGCTAAATCCACTTGAGCTTGACTCAACGATGGTTGCTGTGCAATTTGTGAACCAGACATTGCCTTTCGCACGCGAGATACTAAATCTGAAACCAGAGCAGCCTTCCAATCACTCCACCCGGCACTGCCTGTAGCTTCACCGTCAGCCACACTCAGGGCATGCAAGAGCTCTAAAGTATTCAGATCAGGGATCACTGACGTTATTGAGGAGATAGTTGCAGGATCATCTAAATCGCGTCGAGTTGCAGTGGAGGAAAGCAATAAATGCTGTCGTATCAAAATTTGTAGCGTCGCAATATCCTCGGCTGAAAATCCGATGCGAGTGGCAATCGGAAGGATTAAACGTTCACCTCGTTCAGAGTGATCTTCGGAAGCTCCTTTGCCTATATCGTGAAAAAGTGAGGCAAATAAAAGTAGATCAGGGCGATGTACTTTTCGAGTCAACTTTGCGGCGTGAACCGCGGTTTCCACCATATGTCTATCCACCGTATGGCGATGCAGTGCATTTCTTTGTGGCAGAGAGCGCACTGCGCGCCACTCCGGTATCCAACTAAAGATAATCTCCTCTTGATCCAAACTTTCAAAGATTGGCACCATCGCTTCACCGGCGCCAATAAGAGAGATTAATAACTCACGCGCCTCACGCGGCCACGGGGTTGGAAGAATCGAATTACCGGCAGCAAGAGCGCCCGTAATCATGGAGCAGGTCTCCAGCGATAATCGCAGACCCATCTGCGCCGCAGTTGCCGCTGTGCGTAAAGAGAGTACGGGATCTGTTTGTAAGGCTCCTGCATCATCAATTGTAATTTCATTGTTAACAACGCTGATATTTTTTGCAACAGATTGAGAATCACTAGATCGCTTGCCTTTTTGCGATGAATCTTTAAGATCAATTAAGTGCCATATATATCCAACTAAGTAATCTACAGATCGTGCCGCTTGTGCAACTTCGCCCATCATGACATCAGCATCGGCATACCCTAGATATCTTGCTACTTTATCTTGCTCTTGAAAAAGCAATTGATCTTTACTGCGGCCACTGACTATATGCAAAGCCTCGCGTACATCATCTAAAGTTGACTGCGCTTTACTCATTCGCTCTAACGGCACAGGTACTATGCCAGATGCAGCAATTGCATGAAGCGCGTTTATGTCTCGAAGTCCACCTCTAGCTTCCTTCACATCTGGCTCAAGTAAATAAGCCAACTCCCCTGCCCGATTGTGACGCTGCTCCATGGTGCTCTTCAACTCACTTAGCCGCAACGGAAATTTCTCACGCCATAATCGCCGAGAATCTTGAGCGATCTGTTCTACTAACTCTGGATCACCCGCGACTAAACGTATATCTAAAAGACCCAAAGCCACTTTGAGATCACCACGAGCAGCATCGTGAGTCTGAGCGCGTGTTCGGACTGAATGATCAACTTTGTGGGTATCCCATAGTGGATACAACAGAGCATTTACAAACTTACTGAGCTTCTCATCTGAAAACTGATCCTGGTGAAGAATGAGAATATCTAAATCAGAGCCAGGTGAGAGTTCACCGCGACCATATCCACCTACAGCGGCAACTGCTATCCCTTTGGCATCTGGAATAACTAAATGCTCATACGTTGCCATAGAAAAAAGTGAGAGAAGAGAGAGATCACTTTGATGCGATCGCTCTCTTCTCTCACGAGTGCTCATACCTATATCTTAGATTGCATCTGACCCACGTTCACCCGTCCGGACTCGAACTACCTGGTCTACTGGTGTTGTCCATACTTTTCCATCACCAATAGATCCAGTTGATGCAGCTTTAACAATGACGGCTACGACTGAATCTGCATCAGCATCATCTGCTAGAACCTCTAGCCGCACCTTTGGCACTAGATCTACCGTGTACTCAGCGCCACGGTAAACCTCGGTGTGACCTTTTTGTCGGCCAAAACCACTGGCCTCAGAAACCGTCATTCCCGTTACTCCATGTGCCTGTAAGGCGTTCTTCACATCGTCTAACTTAAATGGTTTGAGAATTGCTGTTACAAGTTTCATTAGAAGGAACCTCCACGTGTTGAGCTCGATAATTCATAGGCGCTTTCTGCATGTTCATTGAGATCGATACCTTCAATTTCTTTTTCAGCTTTAACTCTGAAACCAATTGTCTTTTCAATAACAAATCCCAAAATGAGAGTCACGATAAATGAATACAGTGCCACCATTCCAACGCCAAGAGCTTGTTTGCCAAGCAAAGTAGCGCCGCCGCCATAGAGGAGGCCATCTAAACCCAGACCGTTAACAACATGTGTTCCGAATAGACCAATCGCTAGTGAGCCCCAGATTCCGCCAACAAGGTGCACTCCGACTACATCGAGTGAATCGTCGAAACCGAATTTGTATTTAAGGCCAACTGCAAGCGCGCAGAAGATACCGGCAAACAAACCAATAACGACGGCGGCCCATGGAGCGACGAAAGCACACGCAGGTGTAATAGCAACTAACCCGGCAACGGCACCTGATGCTGCGCCTAATGATGTCGGATGACCATTTCGAATTTTTTCAACCAATAACCAACCAACTAATGCACCAGCAGTTGCAACTTGCGTATTCATAAAAGCAAGTCCAGCTGTTCCATTTGCTGCAAGGGCTGAACCAGCATTAAATCCAAACCAACCGAACCACAAGAGGCCTGAACCAAGCAGCACTAACGGAAGTGAGTGCGGACGCATCGACTCTTTGCGCCATCCCACTCGCTTGCCGAGAACGATTGCTAATGCTAACCCTGCTGCACCGGCGTTGATATGGACTGCAGTTCCTCCAGCAAAATCTTCTAAGCCTTTGCCAGCAAGAAAACCTGTGCCAGTTACTGTGTCTCCAACTTTATTTCCAAAGGCAAATACCCAATGAGCAACTGGGAAATAGACGATAGTCGACCACAGCGCTACAAATACCGCCCAAGAAACAAATTTAGTTCTATCGGCAATTGCTCCTGAGATTAAAGCGGGGGTAATAATTGCAAACATCAATTGAAATGCTGCAAAGACTAAAACTGGAATGGGATAAATCCCACCATTATTCGTTAAGTCATTGACCATTCCACCTAGTCCAGAGAACGAGATATTCCCATACCAAGGCGAGTTGGCCTTATAACCAAAAGCGAGTTCAAATCCGTAGATCACCCACAAGATACTGACGATTCCTATAGTCACAAAGGACATCATCATCATATTAAGAACACTCTTGGTGCGGACCATGCCGCCATAAAAGAAAGCTAAACCTGGTGTCATGAGAAGTACTAAGGCCGTACTTGCCAACATCCACGCAGTATCGCCAGAATTAAGAACTACTTCGGTCATAAGAGAAACTACTTTCAGCGAATAAATAAAGTGTTCTCGCCTTTGAGATGGCGCAAAGATGCCTGTTGTGGATTACAACAAGGGTTCTCAATGGTTTCAAATTCATCACAAAAACAGGGTGAGTGTTACATCTAGGTTACGAAAGTAGCCCCTGTATATAAAGGACAGGCTCGAATCGAGCAAAATCAGCGTAGGACTCCCCTGTCCCAACCCACTTAATAGGAATATCAAGCTCCTTCTCGATGGCTAGTGCCACACCGCCCTTGGCGCTGCCATCTAATTTAGTCACGATGAGTCCAGTGACATCAACGCTTTCTGTAAAGACCTTGGCTTGCGCCAAACCATTTTGCCCAGTCGTCGCATCGATTACAAGGAGAACTTCGTTTACTGGAGAGACTTTTTCAACCACGCGTTTTACCTTTTCAAGTTCAGCCATCAAATCACTTTTGTTATGTAAGCGACCAGCGGTATCAATTATCAGAAAGTTAACGCCTACATCTTTAGCTTCCTTGGCGGCATCGAAAGCAACTGATGCCGGATCACTGTTAGCTTTTCCAGCGACCACCGGGACGCCAATTCGCTCTCCCCAGGTTTGTAACTGATCAACTGCAGCGGCTCTAAATGTATCTCCAGCTGCAATAAGAACTGATTGACCGCTGGCCTTGTAGTGTGACGCTAACTTTGCTACCGAGGTAGTTTTTCCAGTTCCATTAACTCCCACGACCATGACAACACTGATTCCACTTTCATTCACGATCGGTTCGCGTGAACGAAAGCTAAGTTGTTCATTTAAAATCTGGGTTAATGCAGATTCGGCATTCTCGCTTTTAACTTTCTTAGCAAGCTCCATCAGTGAGCGGGTAAGTGTTGGACCCAAATCTGATGCGATTAATTCCTCTTCAAGCTCTTGCCAATCAGCAGGTGAAAAACTACTTGTACCTTTTATTTTCGCAATAAACTTACTAAACAACCCCATGTGTTAACCAGTTAACTTGCGTCAGATTCACGCAAACGCTGGGAGATAACTTCAGTTACACCGTCTCCCCGCATTGTCACGCCATAGAGAGCATCGGCAATCTCCATCGTACGTTTTTGGTGAGTGATGATAATGAGCTGCGAACTTTCACGTAGCTCTTCCAGCACGCCTAATAAGCGCCCCAGGTTGACATCATCGAGTGCAGCTTCAACTTCATCGAGCACATAAAACGGGCTTGGACGGGCTTTAAAGATTGCGACCAGCATCGCCACTGCTGTCAGAGATTTTTCTCCTCCAGAAAGAAGTGAAAGTCGCTTTATGCGCTTACCGGGTGGACGGGCTTCTACATCTACACCACTGGTCATTGGATTATCTGGATCAACCAAGATTAAACGACCGTCTCCGCCTGGGAATAAGCGCGCAAAAATATCTTCGAAATGCTTAGCTGTCTCTAGATACGCCTCCATGAAGATCTGCTGAACTCGGTCATCTACCTCTTTGATAATGTCTAGCAGATCTTTTTTAGTGTTCTTTAAATCCTCGAGTTGATCAGCTAAGAACTTTAACCGCTTTTCTAGCGATGAATACTCTTCAAGGGCTAATGGATTGATCTTGCCCAGTAGATTCAAAGAGCGCTCAGCAGATGCAAGGCGCTTTTCCTGCTGATCTCGGCGATAAGGAATCAACTCTGTTGTAACTATTTCCCCATCTTCATTTTCAAAGAAAGTTGGGACATCATTTTCTGGGCCGTATTCGGCAACAAGGGTCTGAGTATCTATTCCAAACTCTTCACTCGTTTTATTCTCTAAGGACTCAATACGCATCTTTTGTTCAGCGCGCGCAATCTCATCGCGATGAACACTAGATGTAAGAGTTTCAAGTTCTGTAGCCAGTTCACGCCCACGCGTACGAACAGTCAGGGTTTCACCTTCTCTAGCTGCACGTGATTCTTCTAAGCGACCACGTTCGACCGCCGCCTTAGAAATTGAACGTTCTATGTGAATCAACACTTCATAGGCTGCTTCAGCTATGCCTTGTGAGATTACTGAAGCTTTGGCGCGTGCTCCTCGACGGTGAATTGCCCGCTCTGACGCTTCTCGTTCTGCATGTGCAGATGCTTCAAGTGTACGAGCGCGTTCGGCAACTGAGGTCACTCGCTCCTCGATTGTTCTCACAGCTAAGCGTGCTTCTACCTCCGCTGTGCGAGCGATGGATACCGCGTTACGAAGATTTTCAGTAAATGTGTGATCGGGTTCGGCGATTGCGCCTTGCTGGTGTAGTTGATTCTGAGCGATTACTAGCTCGCCTTCATCGCGTGCTTGTGCAGTAGCGGCTTGAGTAATCGTTGAATTAAGTCTTTCGACTTCAGCAGAGGCTGATTTCATGTTCTGACCCGATACCGCAAGTTGCTCTGTAAGGGCCCCAATACGTGCATCTGATTCATTGAGTTTTGCTAAAGCTGCATCGAACTCGCCTTGTCGGGCTGAGACTTCGGCACTTGCCGAAGAGATTTCAAACTTGAGTTGGTTACAGCGCTGTGAAACATTAACAAGTTTAACTTCAAGTTCTGCTATCAAGGCATTTATTTCAATAAGTGAGGATGATGAGGTTGAACCACCACGTGCGCGCACAGGTGTTACTAAGTCTCCATCGCGTGTAACTACCCGAACTCCTGGATGTGATCGAAGGATTGCTTCTGCATCACGTGCATTATCGGCAACTACAAAGGAGGAAAGTAGGGAGGCGACAAGTTCGCTAATTTTTTCAGAATGGACATGGGAGGCAAGAGAATTCAGGCCGGCAGGTATCGCTGCAACTTCTGCTGCACTGGGATCATAAACAAGCACATCGGCTTGGCCTAAGTTTTGACTGCGCAGAGTTGTCAGCGCAGTGACTGCAGAAGCTAAGTCGGCAACCACAACCGCATCAGCTAACGTACCAAGGGCTGCGGCTGCGGCAGCTTCCCATCCAGAATCGATTCGAATCAACGCAGCAATCGAACCCACAATATGCACGCCATGAGAATCACGTAAGAGAGCTGAAGCTCCATCACGGTTGCGCGATGTGAGCTTAATGGCCTCAATTTTAGATTCGATAGAGTTTCGCTCACGATCGGCTAATCGCTCAGCTTCATTGAGTTTTTCTACCTGAGCTTTAGCGGTTTCGAGAGCCGATTTTGTAGCTTCGAAATTCGAATCTAAGTTCATCTCACCAGAATCAGCACTTGCGATATCTAACTCGTACGTTGCATATTCACGTGCGGCGATATCGGCGCGATGTTGTGCATCATCACGGGCACTGGTAAGACGTGCGATTTCTTCCGAAATGGCCTCCAAACGTGCCTGGAGTGATTTTATGTGACCTTCTTGGCGTGCAGTTCCCTCGCGCGCATCGGCAATCGCACGCATTGCTGCGGCAATTTTGTCTTCATCAATTTTGAGTGCATGTTCACTCTGTCCAAGTTGGGCTGTGGCGCTAGCCAGAGTTTGCTGGGCCGCCAGGACGTTACTTCTAAGACTGGCTTCCTCGTCGCGTAACCCCTTGGCTTCATTTTCTAATACATCAGGATCACGCCCTGATGTTCTAGCCTCTTCAGCCTCTTCATTGAGAAAACGTGAGCGCTCCTGTGCAAGATTTTGAGTTCCACGAAACTTTTCTCGTAGCGAATTAAGTTGATAGTAAGTCTCTTGAGCTGTAACTAGTTGAGGACCTTCTACTGCACTCTGTGAATCTAAAGCTTCTTCACGTGAACGAATCGCATCGACTTCAGCTTCAACTAATGCACGTCTTTGGCGAAGTGCCGTTTCATCAGCAACATCGGCATCTAAGACTTTAGAGAGTGAAATAAAATCATCGGCCAAAATACGAAGTTTGGCATCGCGCAGATCGGCTTGAATTGTTGCCGCCTTCTTTGCTACTTCAGCTTGTTTGCCAAGTGGGCGAAGTTGTCTACGAAGCTCTACCGTTAAATCTTGAACTCGAGCTAAATTAGTTTGCATCGATTCAAGTTTGCGCAGCGCTTTTTCTTTGCGCTTACGATGCTTAAGCACGCCAGCGGCTTCTTCAATAAATCCTCGACGCTCTTCTGGAGTTGCCATCAAGATCGCATCGAGTTGACCTTGACCAACAATGACATGCATCTCGCGACCAATACCAGAATCACTAAGAAGTTCTTGAATATCAAGTAAACGCGAAGCTTCGCCATTTATTAAATACTCGCTATGACCATTTCTAAATAAAATACGTGAGATTGTGACTTCACTGAACTCAATTGGAAGCGCACCATCGGCATTGTCGATAGTAAGTGAAACCTCAGCACGACCTAGTGGGGCCCGTCCGCTAGTTCCAGCGAAGATAACGTCTTCCATCTTGCCGCCACGAAGGGATTTAGCGCCTTGCTCACCCATTACCCATGTCAGCGCATCAACAACGTTACTTTTACCTGAACCGTTAGGTCCGACAACGCATGTGATGCCGGGTTCTAGGCGAAGCGTGGTGGCCGACGCAAAGGACTTAAAGCCCTTGAGGGTCATGCTCTTCAAATACACGCGGCAAACCTATCGCGTCGCGAGTGGGTTTTAGGCTTATTTACTGCTCAGGACGCTCGATTTTTAGCGCTTCGTAGGCAATTCGTGCAGCAACTTGCTCGGCCTCGCGCTTGCTTTTTCCTGTCCCAATTCCGGCCGTATTCCCTGCAACCATGGCATGAGCTGTGAAATTCTTATCGTGATCGGGGCCCTCTTCTGTAACAACATACTCCGGTACACCAATGCCAAGTGAAGCCACTAACTCTTGCAACGCTGTTTTGCCATCTAAGCCGGCACCTCGCGCTACAGCTGAATCTAAAGTTGGCGCAATTAATCTACGAACAATGTCGGTACACGTTTGAAAACCGAACTGTAAGTAAATTGCACCTATCAACGCTTCTAGGGCATCGGCTAGTAGAGAGTTTTTATCACGCCCACCAGTTACTTCTTCACCTTTTCCAAGACGAATATGTTTTCCAAGTTCGAGCTCACGAGCGATATCTGCAAGTGCGCGCATATTTACAACGCCAGAACGCAGTGGCGATAAACGACTCTCATCAAAATCTGGATATTTTTTGTAGAGCTCTTCAGTAACAATTAAACCCAAAACAGAGTCGCCTAAAAACTCAAGACGTTCATTAGTTTCTTTGCTCCCAGATTCATATGCAAATGAACGGTGAGTAAAAGCTAACTCAAGAAGGGAGGGTTCAATAGCAACCCCCAATCTCTCATTGAGCAACGAGCTCAGATCAGACCTCTAAAACCTGGCGGCGGTTATATGTACCGCATGTTGGACATGCAGTGTGTTGCAACTTTGGTTGCTGGCACTGTGGGCATGTAGCAAGAGAGGCAGCAGTAGTCTTCCACTGGCTTCGGCGTGAACGCGTCTTTGAACGCGAGGTTTTCCGCTTTGGTACTGGCACTTTTCTAACCTCTTCTTTCGCTGCGCAGCGATGGCTGCAGGGCGTAAGTATCCCTTAAAACCTCTAATTCTTGAAATCGGGGTTATCGATATCCAGCGCTGCTAGCGCGGCCCATCTGGCATCGACGCTCTCATGAGCGTGATCTGAGGGCAGATCGGCCCACTTGCCCCCACATTCAGGGCATAGGCCCAGGCAATCAGGGCCGCACAGTGGATTAAAGGGAAGGCCCAGAACTATGGCATCACGAATCGGAATCTCAAGATCCATGATGTCACCATCCATCATGAACTCTTCCTCTAGATCTAACTCGTCCTCATGAGAGCTCTTTTTTGAGCGCCCGACTTTGGCCGAGTAGTTAAATAGCTCTTGTATCTTCTTTTCGATTACAACTTCTACGGAATCTAGACAACGAGTGCACTCCCCCTTAGCAACAGCAAAAATCTGCGCACTCAGCAGTACTCCTTCAGTAACTGATTCCAGACGTGCATCAACCTCAATGACGTCACCGGCTGGCACAAATATCAAAGGCACGCCAACATTTTCTGGAGCTTCGATATCTAATTCGTACTCTTTCATCTCACCTGCACGTCGTGGCAGTTCGAATGTATTGAGTTTAAAGACCTCTGATGGACGCGGCATAAGCCCTAGTCCACATCGGAGAGTTGAGCTAGAGCATCTTTATCGCCGGCACCAGCTAAACGTTCGCGACCACGTGCAACTGCATCTTGCGTCTTGTTTAGGATTACCTCAAGGGTTGCAAGTCTTCCATCTATGTACTCTTCGACCTCATTCTTTTCTTGCTCTGCAAGCTCACGTGCATCGTCGACAATTTTGCGAGCCTCATCGCGAGCGATCTGTACAATCGATGTCTGCTCAACCATGCGTGCAACATCTTCGCGTGCCATCGTAATCATTGATTCTGCACTGACTCTGCCCTCTTCAATGATGGCATCGCGCGCAGAGATTACCTTTTGTGCCGATTCGAAATCGGTAGGTAAAGCCTCTTTGGCTTCATCAAGAAGTTCTAACATCTCACCACGGTGTACAACACAACTCGCAGATAGAGGAACACCACGTGCCTCTTCGACCATGGTTATTGCCGCCATTAATTTATCAACTGAATCCATGGTCTACTTCCCCGCTACTCGAAGTTTTAACGCAATATCTACATTTGCAGGCACCATTGTAGAAACATCACCACCGTAATGCGCTAACTCTTTAACTAACGATGACGATAGAAATGAGTGTGCTGGCGCAGTTGCCATCAACATAGTTTCAACACCTGATGCCTGTAAATTTAACTGTGCCATCTGAAGTTCATAATCAAAATCAGTGACGGCACGAAGACCCTTCACAATTGAAGTTATTGAGTTGGTTTTACAGTAATCGGCGAGTAACCCGCTCCAAGAATCAACGCTGACATTGGGTAAATGCTCTGTTGTTTGACTAATCATTTCAATTCGCTCGGCGACAGTGAACAGACTTGCTTTAGCGCGATTTTCTAGAACTGCAATAACGACATGATCAAACTGCGCGCTGGCACGTTTAATGATGTCTAGATGACCAAAAGTGATTGGATCGAAGGATCCAGGACATACTGCACGTTTCATGGCTCAAACGCTAGCAATAGATGGCGTACTTATCCATTCACTGGCGAGTAATTGCCGTAAAAAATACTTGCCGCACCGTAGTTTCTCTCACGCGCTGGGCTAAAACCTTCGGGCCAGCTAAATTTCGGCCCCTTAGCCGTGCGCTCTACAGCAACAAAGCCATCATCTTTTAGGAACTCGCCCCCATGAAGCTTTACCAAAATATCTTCAATCTCAGCATTGGTAAAGTCAAATGGAGGATCTATATAAACAAAGTGATATTTCTCTTTCGCCGGATCACTTACAAAGCGTTGCGCGGACATCGCATATAAATGGAACTTTCCAACAGGTTTATTCTTCATTACTAACTCAAAATTATTTTCAATTGTCTTCTGCGCTTCTGCATCTTTTTCAACTGTATGAACTATTGAAGCACCTCGCGAGAGTGCCTCTAAACCGATAGCTCCCGATCCCCCAAAGAGATCCAGCACATGGAGCCCAAGAAAATCACCGAACTCTGATGTCAATGAGGAAAATAATCCTTCTCGTGCTCGATCAGAAGTTGGACGAGTAGCACCAGCTACAGTTCCCAATGTTCGTCCCTTTGCAACTCCGGCAATGATTCTCAACTTTTAACCCTTATCTAGATAGTCGGTAGATGCATCCTTAGCTAACTGCGCAATCTCACGTGCAAGCCCAGGATAACTTGATAAATCTGGGGAAGCGCTAACTATGCCTTCAGCATCGGCACGTGCGCTCTCAATGAGTTCTTCGTCCCGCAAAACTCGCAATAGCCGCAGATGCGAGCGAGTTCCAGATTGGCTAGCTCCTAAAACATCTCCTTCACGTCTTTGCTCAAGATCGATGCGTGAAAGTTCAAATCCATCAAGAGTTCCAGCCACAGCATCGAGGCGAACGCGTGCCGGACTCTCTGGAGGTGAGTTTGTTACGAGCAGGCATAATCCAGGTGATGTTCCTCGACCAACTCGACCTCGAAGTTGATGTAGTTGCGAAACTCCAAAACGATCGGCATCCATAATTACCATCACCGTTGCATTTGCAACATCCACGCCTACCTCGATAACTGTCGTTGAAACCAGCACATCGATTTCTCCAGCCGCAAAGGCACGCATAGTTGCATCTTTTACTTCTGGGCTCTGACGTCCATGTAAATCAGCCACACGCAATCCAGCTAAAGCATCCCCTGCCAAGCGGGGTGCTAACTCCTCTACTGAATGTATCTCAGTGCTTTCTTCACCAAAGAGGAAATCTATATCTGAGTTGTCGCTTTCAGTTGCAGAAATTCGCGGAGCAACAACGTACGCCTGATGTCCCTGGGCAACTTCCTCACGAATTCGTGCCCATGCTCGATCCAAAAAGGCGGGTTTTTCTAAAACCGAAATTACGTGCGTAGTAATAGGTGAGCGACCTAAAGGTAGTTCTCGCAGAGTTGATACATCTAAATCACCAAAGACTGTCATCGCAACTGTTCTGGGAATCGGAGTGGCAGTCATCACGAGTAAGTGAGGAGGTTTAACGGCCTTCTCTTTCAGCGCATCTCGCTGCTCTACGCCAAATCTATGTTGCTCATCAACAACTATGAGACCTAGATCAGCAAATTCAATTTTTTCTCCCAGCAATGCATGTGTACCAATAATGATTCCAGCATCACCACTGGCAGCTAATCCAAGTGCTGCCTTGCGTGCAGCCGAACTTTGCGAACCGGTGATTAAAGTGACCTGTGTTGCAGTTGTTGGTGCATCCAACATTCCACCGTGGCCTAACGGTCCAAGCAGCTTTTCAAAAGTTCGAAGATGTTGGGCGGCCAGCACTTCTGTCGGTGCTAGTAAAGCAGCTTGTCCTCCACTATCAACTACGGCCAGCATTGCACGTAGTGCCACAATAGTTTTTCCAGAACCTACTTCACCCTGTAAAAGTCGATGCATCGGATGTGACTGGGCCAAATCTTCTTCAATTTCGGCAGTAATACTTTTCTGTCCTCCCGTTAATTCAAATGGTAATGCTCTATCAAAGGCTTCTAGAATCCCACCCTTTTTAGTTTTGCGAGAAACTGAGTCTAACTTTCTCAGTTGAGCCTTTCGAAGAACCAGCATCAACTGAAGTAAGAACGCCTCATCAAAAGTAAGTCGAGCCCGGGCTGCTTCTGCATGATCTAAATCGGCAGGTGTATGTAACTGAACAAGTGCTTGTTGAAGTGTGGGGAAACTATGCGCATTTCGTACTTCATCCGGAAGGTAATCCTTCACCTCATCAAGTGAGGCAATTGCCATCTCCATGCACTGCGTAATTTTCCACGATGGGAGTTTGGAAGTTGCTGCATATATGGGCAAATACTTTCCAGCAAACTTATCTACTGCGTTATCTACATCAGAGCCATCGGCAATCATCTGGTAATCCGGGTGAGCTAGTTGCTTCTTCTTATTAAAGATCCCAACTTTGCCGGCAAATAAACCTTGCGACCCAATCTTTAACTCTTTTTCGCGCCATGCTTGGTTAAAGAAAGTCAGAGATAACTTATCGCTCCCATCGGTAACTACAACTTCTAGAATGCTGCCCTTACGTCCACGAATCTGCCTGGTCGCCGATGCACACACTTCCGCAAGAATTGTTACTTCATCGCCCTCCTTGAGTTGAGCAATATCGGAGAGCTCTCCCCGCACCATGTAGCGACGTGGGTAGTGATGCAAAAGATCACCGACTGTCTTGATCGCAAAGGAGTCGTAGAGAACTTTGGCCGTCCGGTCACCAAGCACATCTACGAGCCTGCGATCGAGGTTAGCCATACGGTGATTCTCTCGTGCCAAGCCTCTCATTCGGCCCATGCCACGCGTGGATTGGCGTCACCATGGCTACTCGCGATACCCTTGCGCCTTGTCCGTTTGGGACTTAGTACCAATACCGAGATATAAAAGGAGCACCGTCGTGGCAGCAACATGCGATATCTGTGGCAAAGGCCCAAGCTTTGGCAATAACGTTTCACACTCACAGGTGAAGACCCGTCGTCGTTGGAATCCAAATATCCAGCGCGTGCGTACCCTTATTGGTGGAACACCTAAGCGTCAAAACGTATGTACTTCATGCCTCAAGGCTGGAAAAGTTACTCGTTAATTTTTCATATTATTTAATTGAAATGGCGCCAGGTATCTGGCGCTTTTTTCATTTCTAAACCAGTAACCCCGGATCCGGCGACCACAGTGCCAACTCGTAGACCTGGTAAATCTCTACCTGTTGCTAGAAATACGTGATCTTCTCCTCCGGCAAATATCCACTGCCATACATCTAGGGAGTTTTTATTTGCTAGTTCACAGAGCGCTTCAAATTCAGAGTGCGATGTAAAAAGTTGAGAATCAAATTCAAATCTGACACCTGATGCCATCGCCATTTGTGCTGCTTGAGTGACAAGTGCATCACTGATATCGCACATCGAGGTTGCACCAGCATGCCTAAAGGCTTGCGCCGCTGAATAGTCGACACTCGGTGAACAAAACTGTTCACGGGCATAGCCCTCAAGATCGTCATACTCATCACGCCCTATAAGTGCTAAACCTGCAGCTGACCAACCGGGAAGTGATGAAATATAGATCGAGTCACCAACACCGGCCCCTGCCCGTGTCATTGGTTTTTCAACGCTACCTACAGCGGTTAGTGCAATCACTTTTATTGCACCTCGAGCTAAATCTCCGCCAACGACTAATGCGCCACAGCTTTTTGCTTCATGCACAATCCCGTGGGCAAGATCCTGAATCCACTCCATGCTTTCTTCGCCAGTAAGCGTGACGGCTGCAACTAAATATTGAGGCTCACCTCCCATTGCATAAATATCGGCCAAGTTTGCAGCGACAATTTTGCGACCGATATCGAAAGCGCCTGACCATGCTGTGTTGAAGTGAACGCCTTCCACTGCCATATCTGTGGTGATGACAGATTGCGACCCAGTAGTAACAACGGCGCCATCATCACCTATTCCGACAATGAGCGCAGGATTGTGCGTAGCGAAGATTTCAGCCAGCACTCCTATTACCTGTGATTCCTCAAATGCCATAACCAAACCTTATTCCACTAGCGAGTAGCGACCTATCTGAAGTAGCCTGTGGCCACTAACAAAAGGAGTCAGCGATGTCAGTACAGGCCTATATTTTAATTCAGACTGAGGTTGGTAAAGCTAGCTCAGTTGCTAAAGCAGTTTCTTTGATTGCCGGTGTGACTTTAGCCGAAGGCGTTACTGGTCCTTACGATGTCATCATGCGCGCAGAAGCACCTAGCATGGAAGAGTTTGGCCGAGTTATTTTGTCAAAGGTACAAACTGTTGCAGGAATTACTCGAACCCTCACCTGCCCAGTTACGTATTAATTACCTAAAACTCCATTAGTACGATCTAGCGCGGTATAAATCAGCGCGCTGATAAGAGTTGTGTAGTCAACACCTGCCGCCGCCATTAGTTTTGGATACATCGATGTACTTGTAAAACCAGGCATCGTGTTAATTTCATTAATTATTACTTCGCCTTTATCTGTATAAAAGAAATCTACGCGCGCTAAGCCACTGCAACCCAACGCTTTAAAAGCTTGCACAGCCCTAGCTCGAATCTCATCACTTGCTGTAGATGGAATATTTGCGGGTAAATTCACACTCGTTGCGTTATCTAAATACTTAGCTTCAAAATCATAGAACTCAAACTTACTATCGATAACGATTTCGCCCACTAGCGATGCCTCGACAGTACCGTTTCGCTCAAGAACTGCACATTCGATTTCCCGCCCTACCACAGCGTTTTCAATCATTACTTTACGATCAAATGAAAATGCATCTAAGACAGCGGCTTGCAATGCATCCGCACTCTTGACTTTATGAGTTCCGCGGCTTGATCCGCCACGTGCCGGCTTAACAAAGACTGGATACGTTAATGCGTTGATTTTACTGTGCCAGTTATCGCTAGTAACGACAATTCCTTGTGCAACATGCATTCCAGCTGCTTCAAAAATAATCTTTGAAAATGCTTTATCCATAGCTGCACCAGATGCCATTACTCCGCTGCCAACGTAGGCAATGTCGGCACTTTCTAGAAAGCCCTGAATAGTTCCATCTTCACCATAGGGGCCATGTAAAACCGGAAAAACAACATCGATTCCAATTGGCGCTCCATTGAGCGAAAATCCATGTACGTCGGCGACTAGAGCCGTTGCATTGTCATCGACTGTCGGAAGTACACCATTGTTAATACTGAGCGAGTAATCCAGTGGCAAATGGACCCACTGGCCTGACTTAGTGATGCCAATAAGTACCGGCTCAAATTTATTTCTATCTAAACCAGCCAAGACTCCGCCAGCCGATAAACAGGAAATCTCGTGCTCGCTACTGCGTCCACCACAGATAATCGCAACAGTTTTTTTGCTCATCGAATAAAATTTTCTGCTCGGGTTGTTATCTCCATAAGGCGATCAAGTGCGTGAGTTGGCGTGATAGTTCCTGCGACAACGTCGGCTACGGCTTCAATCACTGGAACCTCAATTCCCACGCGATGGGCGATTTCAAGAACTGCACTGGAAGAGGCTACGCCCTCAACGGTCTTGGCCACTTCTTCGCGCGCGGTAACCATAGAGCCAGAACGACCTAAAACCTCACCGAACGTACGATTTCTCGACAGCGACGAGCCACAGCTGGCGACTAAATCCCCCATTCCCGCAAGACCTGCAGCGCTCAGTGGATCTGCGCCATGGGCTGCGCATAAACGCGCGACCTCGTTAAGTCCACGGGTAATCAGCATGGCCTGCGTATTTTCCCCAAAACCCATACCCACCGAGATGCCTACAGCCAGAGCGATGACGGATTTAATTGCACCCGAAAGTTCGCAACCCAAGACATCTGTAGATGTGTACACACGATAGTAAGGAGTTGCAAATAACTTCAATATTTTTTCGGCCACTATTGTTGTGCGTGCGGCGGCAACTGCTCCAGCCGGTTGGCGTAAAATTAACTCAGTAGCCAAATTCGGACCTGTAATGATTCCTACATTAGATGTTTCCATCACGACTTCAATAATTTCAGTCATTCGAGACAGTGTGCTGACCTCAATCCCTTTAAGCGTGCTTATATAAAGGGCGTTGGGAGTTGCTAACGGTTTCCACTCAATTAAATTTTCACGGAGAGTTTGAGCTGGAACAGCTAAAACATAGATGGATGAGTAGTCAAATGCTTGTGCCAAATCAGTTGTGGCTTGTAGCCCCAAAGGCAAAATATTTGAATCTAAGTATCTACGATTAGTGTGATGAGTGTTGATTTCATCCACCACATCGCTATTGCGCCCCCACATCAATACATGGTTACCCGCATCAGATAAAACTTGAGCCATGGTGCTTCCCCACTGCCCAGTTCCAAAAACTGTAACTTTGCTCAAGTTTTCTTCTTCTTAAAGTTTCCCGTGCGAGGGAGTGTTGAAGTATGTGGATCAAATATTTCAACTGGACGTTTTTCACCACGTAACTCTTCAAGCAAGTCTGTAATTGCGCGCATTACAAATGCGGTTGCTTCAGTTAATGCCACAGGATCATTCTCTTTTCCATACCAGCGCGATAGGTCAAGTGGCTTTCCCGCTAAAATCTTGATCGGTGTACGCGGAAAAAACTTAATCTTCTTCTCATACGTCGGCATGACAATTTGTGAACCCCATTGCGCTATGGGTACCACGTGAGTTTTAGTAGTAATCGCTAGACGTGCAAGCCCAGTCTTAGCAACCATGGGCCAACCTTGCGCATCGCGTGTCAGGGTTCCTTCTGGATAGACGCCTAGTAAATGCCCAGCCTGCAGAGTTTTGACGGCATGTTCGAGGGCCTTTGCCGCGTCCTTGCCTTCGCGAACAACTGGAATTTGTCCAGCGGCTAAAATAATTTTTCCGATAATGGGAACTTTAAAAACACCTTCTTTGCCAATATAGCGAGGCGCGCGTCCGCTTCTAAATAGAAAGTGAGTCAGGAATAAAACATCGAGATAGGAAACGTGATTACTAGCAACAATAATTGGACCGCTCTGAGGAATATTCTCTGCACCGCGCCATTGCTTCTTACCTACCAAATTTAAAAAAGGAATTGCAACTGTGGTGCCTATCTTGAACGCAATATTTGTCCCAAGTGGCTTACCAGTTGGTGGAGCATATGAAACTTTGTACTCCGTCATAGGCTCAATGTTAGTGTGAAGTAAAAGAAAACGGGGCCAGCGTTAGCTGGCCCCGCCTTAAAAAGAGTTAAAAAGAATTACTTCTTCTTAGCCTTCTTTGCAACCTTCTTCTTAGCTGGAGCCTTCTTGGCTGCAACCTTCTTCTTAGCTGGAGCCTTCTTAGCTGCAACCTTCTTCTTAGCTGGAGCCTTCTTAGCAGCCTTCTTGGCTACTGGCTTTGCCTTAACAACTGGCTTTGGTTCTGGCTTTGGTGCAGGTCCGAGTTTGCGCGCACCTGAGATGACATCCTTCAAACCCTTTGCAGG
>CAEZXG010000010.1_pt1 | contig 21982 bp, 21 predicted proteins | sample 7265191 | NCBI WGS metagenome assembly CAEZXG01 (sample SAMEA6813902, study PRJEB35770) | uncultured Actinomycetes bacterium | biome: Freshwater; feature: Freshwater reservoir; material: water | place: Czech Republic | collected 2015-11-04 | depth 0.5m m | reverse complement strand
TCACTGGAACACCGGCCGATCAAAGCGCACTAGAAGCGCTCAATGAGCGGCTCTTGGAGCACCGCAAGAATCTATTTGGCGATCAAATTGAAGGGCCAATCAACGAACTTATTGCAGAGTTAGGAAGCTAGATTTATGTCGGCTATCAATCTCTTCATTGGAGATAGCGTCACTGACTGTGGTCGAGACATTGAGCCACCTTACGGGGATGGCTATGTCCGTGAAATTGTGCGGTCGGGTTTGCTCACCGGAGAAATAATTAACGTTGGGACAAGCGGGCACCGTTTAATCGATTTAGAAAATCGTTGGCAGGTCGATGTGTTAGACCATAAACCCACCCTAGTTTCAATTGCAATTGGCATTAATGACACGTGGCGCCGATACGATGACAATGACATTACGACTGCCGAGGATTTTCGCGATCGCTATCACCGATTATTAACTATCACTAAGGCTGCATGTAATCCGCGCTTTGTTCTCTGCGAACCCTTTTATCTGCCAGTCACAGATGAGATGAAATCCTGGCGCGAAGATTTAGATCCTAAGATTGCGATAGTCCATGAGATGGCGGCAGAGTTTGATGCGATTTTGGTGCCTTTTGACCAACACTTCACGGCACTTTCTGGAATTCTCTCTATGGCAAAGATTGCAGAAGATGGAGTTCATCCAACTGTCTTTGGTCACTCTGAGATGTCGCGCTTGTGGCTTACATCAGTTGGTCTAGCGTAAGTGTCCTTGTTCATTTAACGAACGAAGTGCGCGTAAACCATCACTTGGCCAGATAGAAATTGTTGTAATTGAACATGGTGACACATCTATATGAAAGATGGAATCAGCAGGCGAACCGATTGCTAATTTTGCTGCAGTCTTGATCGTTCCATTATGAGTAATAACCGCTACTCGCTGCCCCGGATATTGGGCAACTATCTGATCAAGCGCTTCATCAATTCGAACTGCAACTGAATCGTAGGATTCTCCCTCTGGAGGTGCAAAACCAGTTGAGCACAACCATGAGGTGTAATCAGCCGGATACTTTTCTTTGACTTCATCGATTGACATCCCATCCCAAATTCCAAAGGAACATTCAATCCAGGCATCTTCATAATTAACTGGTAAGCCTGTTAGGCGAGAAAGTGCGGCAGCGGTCTGCTTTGTACGATTAAGAGGTGAGGCCAGAATTACTTCTGGTTTCAGTTCGGCCACAGCTTTAGCTACGAGCTCGGCTTGTGCTAAACCTTGTTCGGTTAACTCAGGGTTGAGCGGACCATCACCTGAAAACTTTTTAAAGGGTGTTAAAGGTGTTTCACCATGGCGGATTAAAATAATGGTTGTAGATACTTCGTTAGTTAAAAGCCGCTCGGTTAAGTAGTTCTTCTGTATCGATACTACTTCTCCGCCACCGGCCTCTAAATCCAGAGCTTTATTAGCTAAGCGGTCAGCATGCGAGTTTTCATCACGCGGAATCCATGTATAAGTCACTAGCGCTGGGTTATGTGCACTTCTGGCATCACTTGCCAATGTGCGCATATCGGCATGCTTAATCTGCCAGCGACCTGACATCTGCTCTACAACTAGCTTGCTATCCATTTTTACATCGATAGTTGCATCTGGATCTATCGAATGAATCGCTTGTAAACCTGCGATAAGTCCGCTGTATTCGGCGACGTTATTAGTTGCAATACCTATGTAGTCATAGAGCTCGGCGATGATTGTGCCGTTTTCAGTGACAACTGATCCATACCCGGCCGAACCTGGATTACCTCGTGAGCCACCATCGGCAGTGAGTGAAAAATGTCTAGCCATCTAATTAAACTCCACGCACCAAGATACAGCGGCACTCTTCACAACGTACAACTTCATCCTCGGCTAGCTCTGCTATCCGTTTGAGCTCCACAGTATTAATTGATAAGTGACAGCCATTGCAAGCTCCAGCAATAAGAGCAGCTGCGCCAGTTCCATTATTGGTAGAACGAATTTTTTCATACAAAGTTATGAACTCTGCAGAAACTCCATTGAGTGATTCAAGGCGTTCTTTAGCCATTGCATCTAACTCATTGTTAAATGAAGCTAAAGCATTCTCTTTGCGGATCTCAAGATCGGCGATCTCGGCAGCGTATGCAGTTTCTTGTCCTTGCAGTTCAAGAATTCGCGCGTTGATCTCGTCAACACGCATCATGATTTCTAATTCAATCTCTTCTAGCTCTGCACGGCGGACTCCAAGAGTTCCCACTTCATGCTGTAACTGCTCCAGCTCTTTTGGTGATGCCGAGCCGCTAGTGAGTCGAGCTTCATCTTTATTTATTCGGCTAACAATTTGCTCAACATCGGCCTCTGCACGCAAAAGTTCGCGTTTGACATCACTGAGTTCAGTTTGTGCACCAATGCGAAGATCGCGTGCATTATGTGATTTGGTAGTTACCGATTGCAGAAGAGCTAATTCAGGAAGCGTGGAGGCTTTGTGATTTAAGGCTGTTGTGGCTTGATCTAGTCGAGCTACTTCAAGGATTTGGCGCTGATCATGTGAGCTGGCTTTCATACGCTTCTAATCAACTCCCTCTTCTTGTGGGCGCTGAGGGTTTCGAACCCCCGACATTCTCGGTGTAAACGAGACGCTCTACCACTGAGCTAAGCACCCGCGCACTCTTTCGAGCACCGGCAAATCGTACTTCACAAGGTGTGAAATGAGTAATTCCCCGCTATTACAGCGCAGCTATCGCAGCTTTATAGTCTCCAACATTGCGTGCATCGCCCAACCCGTTAACTACCTGCCAGCGCAAAACGCCACTCTTGTCGATAACAAAGGTTCCACGTGTTGAACATCCGCGTGCATCATCGAAGACGCCGTAAGCCTTAGCAACTGCTCCATGCGGCCAAAAATCCGTGAGTACTGGGAACTTATATCCCTCATGATCGGCAAATGCACGCTGGGCATACATAGGATCACATGAGATTGCTAAAAGTTGGACGTTGTCATTTTGGAAAGCTGAAAGATCATCGCGCAAAGCGCAGAGTTCACCAGTACAGATTCCTGAGAATGCAAATGGATAAAAAAGTAGAACTACATTTTTTTGACCTTTAAATGAAGCTAGTGAAACTTTCTCACCATGTTGGTTAAGAACGTCAAAATCTGGGGCGGCTTGTCCAATAGTTAATGTCATAAGGCTAAATCTATCGTTTGCCAGCCTTGCGCGCGACTAGACGTGTTGCCGTCCAGTCTTGAGCAATTGAAATTGTTGACGTCACACTTAAGCCGGCGATAGGTGCGCCATCCTGAATATCACTAGGTTCAACATGCCCGCTGCGTCCAACTTTTGGAGTGAGCACCCAGATAGATCCAATCTCGGTGAGATAAGTCAGCGCATCCATTAACTCATCAACTAAATCACCGTCACCATCGCGCCACCATATGATTACGCCATCGACGACCTCTTGCGAATCTGCTGCAAGGAAATCATTGCCGGTAATAGCGCACAACACGTCTCCAACTTTACTGTCGCAGTCATCGCCACGGCCGACCTCTAAAATCAGGTCACCTTTCTTAAAGCCCATTCTCTCTGGCACGGGCTAAGTCCACCGAATCTCGGCGGTTATTGCAAGAGGCCAGGGGGATTGATTCCCCATTTCGACTTACTGGGCAGTTCGAGGAAGAATAGGGGCCATGAGTGAAAACATTGAAGCCCCTGATCAGTTCATCGAACAGCTGGTGGATACCGATCCATCTGAAACGGCTGAATGGGAGGCCTCTTTTGATGCGGCCCTAGAACATGCCGGCCCAGTGCGCGCTCGATATTTAATGCTCAGTCTTTTAAAGCGAGCACATGAAAAAAATATTGGACTTTCGGCCCTTCGTACTACCGACTACATCAATACTATTTCGCCAGAACATGAACCAGATTTTCCTGGTGATGAAGATATCGAGCGCCGAATTCGCGCAATCAATCGCTGGAATGCTGCAATGTTGGTCCATCGTGCACAACGCCCAGGCGTTGGTGTTGGTGGACATATTTCAACATATGCGTCATCGGCTGCGCTGTATGAAGTCGGTTTCAACCATTTTTTCCGTGGACAAGACCACCCTGGTGGCGGAGATCAAATCTTTTTCCAAGGTCACGCAAGTCCTGGAATGTATGCACGCGCATTTCTTGAAGGTCGCTTAAGCGAAGATCAGCTCGATGGTTTTAGACAAGAGCTCTCCCATCCATCTGGATCTTTGTCGTCGTATCCACATCCACGATTGATGCCAGATTTTTGGCAGTTCCCAACAGTGTCAATGGGAATCGGACCACTGAATGCGATTTATCAAGCGCGTTATAACCGTTACTTACATAACCGAGGCTTTAAAGATACTTCTGATCAGCATGTATGGGCATTTTTAGGTGATGGTGAAGTTGATGAAGTTGATTCATTAGGTGCCATTGGTCTGGCGACGCGTGAAAATCTAGATAACTTAACTTTTGTTGTTAACTGTAATTTGCAGCGACTTGATGGTCCAGTGCGCGGTAATGGAAAGATTATTCAAGAACTCGAATCCATCTTTGGTGGCGCAGGTTGGAATGTTATAAAAGTTGTTTGGAGCCGTGACTGGGATCCACTTCTTGCTCAAGATCGCGAAGGTGCACTTGTAAAACTCATGAATGAAACTCTCGATGGAGATTTCCAAACATTTAAAGCTGAATCTGGCGCATATGTTCGCGAAAAATTCTTCGGTCGCGATCCACGAACTGCGGCGATGGTTGCCGACTGGAGCGATGAAAAGATTTGGAGTCTTCGCCGAGGTGGACATGATTATAAGAAGCTATTTGCAGCCTATACACGTTCAGTTCAGCACAATGGTCGCCCAACAGTTATTTTGGCGAAGACAATTAAAGGCTGGACATTGGGATCAACTTTTGAAGGTCGGAACTCAACGCACCAGATGAAGAAAATGACGCTTGATGACATTAAGCAGTTCCGCGATACGTTGCACTTAGAGATTCCAGATGAGAAATTAGATAAGTATCTGCCTCCTTACTTCAAGCCTGCCGATGATTCACCGGAGGCTAAGTACTTAGCCGAGCGTCGAGAAGCATTAGGTGGATCAATTCCTCGCCGACGCACAATTTCACGTCCACTTCAGCAGCCCGATGATTCAGTCTATGAGTCAGTTAAGCGCGGCTCGGGTGCACAAGAGATTGCAACAACTATGGCTTTTGTTCGTATGCTCAAAGATCTGATTAAAGATCCAGGCTTGGGCTCACGCATTGTTCCTATCATTCCTGATGAGGCACGCACATTTGGAATGGATTCATTATTTCCAACCTTAAAGATTTACTCGCCCAATGGTCAGCAGTATCAAGCAGTTGATCGCGAACTCATGTTGTCATACAAAGAATCAACATCTGGAGTAATTCTGCACGAAGGTATTAATGAAGCCGGCTCTGTTGCATCATTTACTGCAGTCGGCTCTTCTTATTCAACGCACGATGAACCAATGATTCCTATGTACATCTTCTACTCAATGTTTGGTTTCCAGCGCACTGGAGATGCTTTCTGGGCGGCGGCAGATCAGTTAGTACGAGGCTTTGTTATCGGTGCAACTGCCGGGCGAACTACGCTCAATGGTGAAGGTCTGCAGCATGAAGATGGTCATTCACATCTTCTAGCTTCTACCAATCCAGCCGTCGTTTCCTATGATCCAGCATTTGCCTTTGAACTTGGACACATCGTTAAAGATGGACTTCGCCGAATGTATGGTGAAAATAGCGAGAATGTTTATTATTACCTCACTGTTTACAACGAACCATACGTTCATCCTGCCGAGCCAGAGAATCTAGATGTTGCCGGACTTCTCAAGGGAATCTACTTATATTCTGCAGCTAGAAATAAGCGCAAGAAGTCTGCACAAATTTTGGCATCTGGCGTAGGCGTTAACTGGGCGATAAAAGCCCAAGAGTTGCTGCGCAATGACTGGGGCGTTGAAGCATCAGTGTGGTCAGTAACTTCATGGAATGAACTTCGTCGTGATGGTCTAGCAACAGATCGCCACAACTTAATGAATCCAACGGATACACGTCGCGCCTATGTCTCTCAAAAACTCGATGGTTTCAACGGACCAGTTATTGCAGTCAGCGATTACATGCGCTCAGTGCAAGACCAGATTGCACCGTGGGTTCAAGCACCATTTAGGTCACTCGGAACAGATGGCTTTGGTCTATCGGATACTCGCGGTGCTCTGCGCCGTCACTTCAAAGTGGATGCCGAATCTATTGCCGTTGCCACATTGCAACAGTTAGAGAAAATGGGTCAAGTCAAGAGAAGTGTTGTTACAGCAGCCATGGCTAAGTATCGTATCGATGACATTTCCGCCGCCGAAGCTGGCAATACCGAAGGTTCAGGTTGATCTCAAGAATTGTTATCAGCGATATCTCCCCCGCAATTTACTTCGGTGGAGAGTTTGTTCCTGTTAAAGCAGTTCCTCTTGAAGAAATAAAGATTTCAGCAACTGCAGTTATTGAGGGTCACGAAAAACTAACAGCTGAAGTCGTAGTTCATAACGCTACTGGAAAAGTTATTTCGCGCCACCCAATGGTTGATGTTGTTCCTGGCACCAATCGACTCGAAGCCACAATTAGTGTTCCAGATGTGGGCGACTATTTTTTTATTATTGAGGCCGATAGCACTTCTCAATACCGTACCGTGCTGGGCTCCTCAGAGAAGTACCCGCTGCGTGCAGATCGCACTCGTGCACTAGTAGGTGCGTGGTATGAGTTCTTCCCACGAAGTGAGGGTGCAGTTAAGAATGCCGATGGCTCCATTACTAGTGGCAGTTTTACTACCGCCGCACGTCGAATTCCAGCGGTTGCCGCAATGGGTTTTGATGTTCTATATCTACCTCCTATCCATCCAATTGGAGTCGCACATCGCAAAGGTTCAAATAACTCATTAACTCCAACAGAATCAGATCCTGGTGTGCCGTGGGCAATTGGAAATTCAGATGGTGGCCACGATGCAATTAATCCAACTCTTGGCACAATGAAAGATTTTGAAAATTTCGTTGCAACTGCAGCTAAGCACGGAGTTGAAATTGCACTTGACCTAGCTTTGCAAACATCTCCTGATCATCCTTGGGTTCATGCGCACCCAGGGTGGTTTAATAAACGTGCCGATGGCACTATCGCTTATGCGGAAAATCCACCTAAGAAGTATCAAGATATTTATCCAATAAACTTTGATGACGACTATGAAGGAATTCGCAATGAAGTGGTGCGGATTATTCGCTTGTGGGTATCTAAGGGTGTAAAGATTTTTAGAGTCGATAACCCTCATACAAAACCAGTTCACTTTTGGCAGGATGTCTTAGCCATTATCAACAGTGAGAGCCCTGAGGTTATCTTCCTGGCCGAAGCATTTACAGCCCCGGCCATGATGCATGCCTTAGGTAAAGCTGGATTCCATCAGTCTTATACCTACTTCACGTGGCGTACGAGCAAGTGGGAGCTCACTGATTATGGGCGCGAAGTTAGCACCCAGACCAGTGCATTTTTTAGACCTAACTTTTGGGTCAATACACCAGATATCAATCCGCTCCACTTACAGTCCGGCAACCCCAATGTTTTCGCACTGCGTGCAGTACTTGCCAGCACATTGACACCATCTTGGGGAATGTATGCCGGGTACGAACTCTTCGAACACACGCCGTTTAAAGAAGGCGGCGAAGAGTACCTAGATTCTGAGAAGTATGAAATTAAAGTTCGCGATTGGGCACAACCTAAAAAAACGCTTGCGCCATTTATTTCTCAGTTAAATACAATTCGTAGAGAGAATAGTGCACTGCAACGCTTGCGTAACTTGATTTTTCATACAACTGATTCGGATGCGATTATCGCTTACTCTAAACGCGATGGAGATAACCTTATTCTTGTAGTAGTTAATCTCGATCCTGATTTTGCTCAAGGGACAATGGTGCATTGGGACATGCAATTACTTGGTCTCTCCGGCGATCATTTTATTGCTCTGGATTTACTCGATGGCATGACGTATAACTGGTCTTCTCATACTTTCGTTTCATTAGATCCTACTCAAGGAAAAACTGTGCATATTGTTCGCGTAAAGGTCTCCTAATGCAGGATTTAGATCTTCACTTAATCGGTGAGGGACGACATGAACAATTATGGAAGGTCCTTGGCGCTCACGTTTCACGTAACGCTGACGGAGCTCTCCTCGGAACAAGTTTTAGTGTGTGGGCACCAAATGCTAAGGCAGTTAGTCTCATTGGTGACCATAATTATTGGGACAGAAAAACTAATCCGATGCTCCCGACTGGCTCATCCGGAGTTTGGCAGATCTTCATTCCAGGTATTGACGTAGGTTCCAAATATAAGTTCGCCATATGTGGGATCGATAGGCGCTGGGTAGATCATGCAGATCCCATGGCAAGGGCAACTCAGATTCCCCCTTTGACGGCCTCCATCGTTGAAGAAAGCTCATTTACATGGAGTGACTCACCATGGATGAATCAGCGTGCCGCCTTCCAACCGTGGCGTGAGCCTGTGAGTGTCTACGAAGTCCATGTGGGCTCATGGAAATTGGGCCTGTCTTATATCGAGTTAGCCAGCGAGCTTGTCGAGTACGTGAAGAAGGCCGGCTTTACACATGTCGAATTTCTTCCCATAACCGAGCACCCTTATGGTCCCTCATGGGGTTATCAAGTGACTTCTTTCTTTGCACCAACCTCGCGCTTTGGTACTCCCGATGAGTTCAAGCATTTAGTTGATTCACTACACAACGCAGGCATCGGAGTCATTCTGGACTGGGTACCTGCCCACTTTCCAAAAGATGAATGGGCGCTTGCACAGTTTGATGGAACCGCTTTATACGAACATGCCGATCCGCGACTAGGTGAACACCCTGATTGGGGAACGTTAATTTTTAATTTTGGGCGCAATGAAGTGCGTAACTTTCTTGTAGCAAGTGCGCTCTATTGGCTTGAAGAGTTTCACATCGATGGTTTACGAGTTGATGCCGTGGCATCGATGCTCTACTTAGATTATTCACGTAAAGAAGGTCAGTGGTTGCCGAATATCCATGGAGGTCGTGAAAATTTAGAGGCTGTTGCTCTTCTACAAGAAGCAACCTCAGCCGCTTATCGACTTCATGCAGGGGTAATGATGATTGCAGAAGAATCTACTGCGTGGTCAGGAGTAACTCGACCAACAGATACGGGTGGATTAGGTTTTGGTTTTAAATGGAATATGGGTTGGATGCATGATGTTTTGAAGTATCTTCAATTTGATCCGATACACAGAGTGCATCACCACAATGAGATTACATTTTCCATTCTTTATGCATGGAGTGAAAACTTTATGCTTCCGCTCTCACACGATGAAGTAGTTCATGGCAAGGGACAACTGGTTAACAAGTTCCCCGGTGATCGCTGGCAGAAGTTAGCTACTTTGCGTGCGCTCTATGGGTTTATGTGGGCCCACCCTGGCAAGAAACTACTTTTCATGGGCAGTGAGTTTGCTCAAAATGATGAGTGGAGTGAGAGCACTGGATTGCAGTGGCACTTAATGCAGTACGCCGAGCACAGCGGTGTCGCTGACATGATTAGCCAACTCAATGAAATCTATCGAGAAACCCCGGCTCTGTGGCAGAAAGATGCCTCCTCCGAGGGCTTCACATGGCTTGTTAATAACGATGCCGACGCTAATGTTCTGGCCTTTGCCCGTTGGGATGAACACGGTGAGCCTCTCGTTAGTATTACCAACTTCTCACCGATGCCACATGAGAGATATCAACTCACCTTTCCAACTATTGGCAACTGGCACGAAGTTTTCAATACAGATTCTCAAACTTTTGGTGGCAGTGGTTTCAATAATTCACCAATTAGTATTACAGATGGTGGACAAGCGAGTGCAAGTGTTCGAGTCCCACCACTGGCGACAGTGTGGTTTAGACGCTCTTAAAAATCTTGGCAAAAAATGGCACCAAGAGGAGCATTGCGGCCGGAATTATTAAGGCAAAACTGAGTGATGTTACTTGAGCGGTCCAAGCTATTATTAAACGCATAAAGAAAATAGCAATATTATTAATCACACCCATTTGACCTATTACAACACTCGCTGGTGATTTTGATCTAACATTTGCAACATTCATAATACTTGGAGCAAGAAATGAAGAGCCAAGACCAGCAAAAGTAAAGCTGATACATAGAACCAACAATATCAAATTCTTATTTGATGGATTTACTACATGAACTAAAGCTAATCCAATGAGAAAAGAGATTCCAGAAATCAAGGCTCCTGATGAAACTAAACGCTGCATGGAGAATCTATTAAATAACTTATGCACAAATAGTCGTCCGGTAATCATGGCCAGAGTAAAGAGAATATAAGGCAGAGTGTGCAATCCTCCTTTGATACCCATATCTTCTTTGGTAAAAATCGCCGCCCAATCACTCACACTAAACTCAAGGCAGAGCCCACAAAGAAGTACCGAAGAAACCAACGTATCTATTCTGAAACCTTTAAATAGGTCACTCACTTTATACGCGTCACTTGGATTCTTATTTGGCTTGATTAAGACCGAATTCATTTTTGTGATAATGGTAAGCATTGTCAGTAATGCGGCTATTGCTAATACAGTGATATGGATATTTAGACTTACATGCCCCACAAGTAGTCCAGAAATCATCGCCGTAGCTACTGAGCCACTGCTCCAAAAGCCACTTAATAGGGTGATAACCGGTTTCTTTGTGCGATCTTGATAGCTAAAGCCTTGAGTGTTTATGGCGATGTGAAAGGCTGAAATTGCACCCCCCTGGATGACGCTACTTATCAAGAAAATGAATCCCGAATGAGTGGTGGTTAGAAGAATTAAGCTGACCGCTATCGATGAGGCCGCAATTCGCATGATTGTTTTAGCCCCATAGTTATGAACTAAGTGACCGACCGTCAGCAATGAAATTAAAGATCCTATAGCCGACGTACTTAAGAGCGAACCAAACTGACCATTTGTCAGACCCAGATTGGCTTTAACCTCTGGAAACCTAGGAATCCAGGACATAATCATAAACCCAAATAAAAAGAATAAAGATTGTATGTAAGCGAGTTCCTTCTTAGGAGTTACAGTATCCATCAGTACAGGGCATTCGCTAACGCGCTACGCGCTGCCGACAGTCGTGGATCCGATGGATCGACTAGTAAAAACAATCCGACTAAATGTTCACGCGCTTTATTTCGCACATCACCAGATGAATTCTTTACTAAATCAAGCAAGCGATTAAATGCGGCTTCAACTCCCCCGTTAACAATCTCCATATCGGCGGCTTGTAGTTGCAGCGCTAAATCATTTGGCGATGCCTTCGCTTTGGTGAGAATGGTATTTAACTCTAACCCATCTGTACGAAGAAGAAGTTGCGTCTGTGCTAATCCTAGTTTTGCAAAGCTATCTGCAGGTTTACGAGCTAATAGTTTCTTATATGCCGCTTCAGCAAGCAGAAAATCCCCGGCTTCAAGGGCAGCCATCGCTTCATCTTCTTCGGGTTCGCTCACTTCAATTGGAGCACCGCCGACTCCTTGTTCGGCCGCAAGTGCTAAAACTTTATCTAACACTAAACGAATCTGTGCTTCGGGATAACTCTGTTCAAATAAAGGGACCATCTGTTCAGCAATGATTGCAACTGCATATGGAATGCTCTTAGTTTGAAAAGCCTGCGCTACCGCAGGTTCGGCATCGATATCTAGACGTCCAAGGATCCAGCTACCGGCATAGGATTTCTCCATTGCAGCTAAGGTCGAGACCATCTCTTGGGATTCGGGCGAACGTAGCGACCAGGCGATAATGATGACTGGTTTTTCTTTGGAGCTAGGCAGGAAATCAGTGGTTAAGTTGCCGGCCGTGACCTCTAACCCTGGCATATGCGCAGGTGGAGGGGTTTTTGGTCGCCCTAAGGAGCTTAAGTCAAAGGCTTGTCCAAAGTTTGGTGGCTGGCTCACGCCCTCATCCTACTGGAACCTCAACACCGGAATCACGGCGATACGGCAGGATTTCGCTGACGTAGTTATCAGTTGCAAAGTCAAGGCCCACATCACTTCCTTTGTGCTCGCTAAGGTACCAACGATTTTCTAATATTTCGTGGAACATCTGTGCATGTTCAACACGGCCTCGCATATCTTCAGGTATTCGCGAAATCGTTGCTTCGAAAACTTCCATAAACCATTTCTTAGCTAACTCGCTTGTCGATGCGCCAGATCTATTTTCGCGTGCGTTGTAGCGATCAAAGGAAGCAAGAATCCGCTTAGCTTGTAGCTCTTCAGTTTCTATTCCCATTAATTCACGAAGTCGTGCACTGTGATAACCAGCGGCGACTAATTTTGGTTGGAAGGAAAGCATCTGCGAATCTCCATCCATTGTTATAGAGACTTCTTCTACGGCAAAACCTAAATCATGTAACTGGCGCATCGCACGTTCTACGGCATGGCGATCTTTAGGATCAAGTAACTGTCGCTCTTTTAATGCGGCCCAAATTCGGCGGTATCTGCGAATTACAGCTTCAGCGGCGCGTACTGGATCCATTCCGGGATAGAGAACACCAGAGAGAGATAAATCCTCTAGTTCGGCAGCAACGTTAAACATTGCAATATCTAAATCATGTTCGCGTTGTCCATCACTTAAAGTTTTTTGAAACTCACCTGTTTCGGCATCGACAAGATATGCGGCAAATCCTTCGGCATCGCGGCGAAATAAAGTATTTGAGAGCGAACAATCTCCCCACCAAAATCCAAGCAAGTGCAGTCGAACAAGTAAGAGAGCTAAGGCGCTAGCCATAGTTGTGATGTCATGGGCTGTCACTGAACCAGAAAGCAGAACGCGATAAGGCAGGGAGTACGGAAGGAATCGCGTCACGATGGCACATGGAAGCTCTTCGCCGCGCTTATCGCTGCGACCTTCAACAACTGCAATCTGCTCTACGCATGGGGCGTTCAGGTGGCTAAGCTCCCGCAAAACTTTGTACTCACGGTTAGCAAACTCGGCCACCGTTTCTTTGACGGCATAGACCTGTGAATCCGGATCGCTAGTGGCACGCACTAAACGAACTACGTGGCGAGAAATACCTCGCTTTTCGGCAAGAAGTGGATCTTCTGGCCACTCTTCCAGCGATTGATTCCAAGGCAGGCCGGTCACTGCAGCTATCTCTTCGCCTAATCCTGTGATTCGCAGTGCCATGTTCCTATTCTTGCGTATAAATGTGTCGGGAAGATGAACTCCATGTCACCACTGGACCAGGTGCTGACTTTACAATGTATACATGGCAATTTCAGCGCGAATTAAGAAGGTCACGACTCGAACCGCAAAGGCTCCAACCCCACAAGCAGATTTTGGAACTTTGGGAGAGCCCATCAACCGAGCGCATCCATTTTACTTTGGTTTTATTGCAACCTTAGGTGCACTCACTGCGATTGTGCTCATGCGCGCCCTTGCCAGTGTCAGTCAAATCTTTGTATTAATACTCATCGCTTTGTTCTTGGCGACCGGACTCAATCCTGCAGTTGAGGCACTTCGAAAAAGGAATTTTTCGCGTAGTGCAGCAGTAGCGATTATTTTCTCATCCGTTATTCTTTTTGTAATCTTTTTTGCTCTTGTAGTTTTGCCGCCAGTAATTTCTCAGGGAACTCAACTGATAGAGAAAGCTCCACAGTTACTATCAGATTTAAAAAATAATTCGACTATCGCCAATCTCAATGACCACTATGGAATTATTGACACACTTCAAGAAAAATTGAAATCTGTTACCTCCAATGGTTCATTATTGATCTCTACTTTCGGCGGAGTCATTGGAGTCGGCAAATCAGTTCTCTCGGGATTCTTCTCATTCCTTACGGTCCTGGTCCTCACTTTGTACTTTATTACCTCACTTCCACAAGCAGTTACACTTGGCTTATCACTTGTTCCATCAAGTCGCCGCGAACGCGTGGGACGCCTTACTGAGGCGATCATCGCCCGGGTTGGCTCATTTGTTGGTAGCCAGATAATCATCGCCATGATGGCCTCAGTCTTTGTCTTTTTCTTAGCGCTGATCCTTGGTCTTCCCTCGCCGATTGCGATTGGAATGATTATTTTAGTATGTGGATTAATTCCACTTGTTGGTCACTTTATTGGCTGCTCTATCGTCACGATAATTGCACTCACGCAATCAGTCTTTTTAGGTGCAGTTACTTTCATCGCTTATGTCGTTTATGTTCAAGTTGAAAACTATGTAGTAACTCCAAGAATAATGAAAAAGACTCTTTCGGTACCGGGTGCAGTCACAATTATCTCTGCCCTTATTGGCTCTTCACTTTTGGGACTTATTGGAGGCTTGCTAGCAGTACCTGTTGCCGCTGCAGTCATCCTAATTTTGGATGAAGTTGTGATTCCTCGCGCTAATAATTCTTAAAACTCCAACGGAAGTGCTTCTTGATCTCCGGTAACAATCGAATTTATCTCGCTGAGAACTCGATTTACATAAGGCTCTCCTAACCATAAATGCTTTGCCCCTTGCACGGCAATAATCTTTATGTGTGGGACTAAAGAAAATCTCAATATAGCTTCATCTGGCTTCAAATAATCATCGAGCTCTGGCACAAGCGCAATTATCGGACGCAGATCAGTATTCCAATATGACAACTCTTCATTAGTAGTTGTTCTCAGCGGTGGGCTGAGCAAAATCAATCCTTTATGTCGCCCATCTTTTGCGTGTTGTAGTGCTACATCAGTTCCGAAAGACCAACCAACTACCCATACATTTTCTAATTTCAAAACATCAAAACAGTAGGAAAGCATGGCAGCGACATCTAAACCCTCGGCTTTCCCATTATCAAACTCACCCGTACTGCTCCCCTGCTCGCTAGTTGTACCTCGAGTATTAAATCGAATTACCGTAATCCCAGCCATCGCGGGCAATCGATAAGCCGCTTTTTTATATAAATGACTATCCATCATTCCACCTGCAGTAGGTAATGGATGTAGGCATAAAATCGCACCTCGAGATTCTCCGATCGGTGATGCAACCTCACCAATCAAGTCGATGCCATCAGCAGTTTCAACGTGAAATAAACTTCGTTGGGCTGGCAAAATACTACTGGGTCTTATTATCTCGGCCATACTTCAAATCCTACCGACACCCGACTACGCTTATCACCATGGCCACCAAACGAAAGCCCTCTTTTAATTCACTTAACCCAGTAAATGATGAAGTCGTTGGAACATATGCGCTCTGGAGCAAAAGTGAAGTCAATAACGCAGTAGCTCATGCACGATCGGCAACTTCTTCATGGCAGGCCTTAGGTTTTGCGGGCCGGAAAAATGTTTTACTGGCATGGAGTGCGCTCATCATTAACCGAGTTAATGAAATTGCCGAACTCATTTCTCGTGAAACCGGCAAGCCAGTTAGTGATGCTCGCCTTGAAGTCAGTATGGCGGTGAGTCATATTGGCTGGGCGGCTCGTCATGCAGAAGATGTGATGCGAACGTCCTATCGCAGACCAGGTTTATTGATGGCTAACATGTCAGCCACTGTTGAACGTGCACCTCTTGGAGTTGTTGGAGTAATTGGTCCTTGGAATTATCCAATCTTTACTCCGGTTGGCTCAATCGCCTACGCGTTGGCCGCTGGAAATACGGTAGTTTTCAAACCGAGTGAATACACCCCAGGTGTTGGAACTTGGTTAGAGGAAAGTTTTAATGAAGTTGCACCCTTTGCCGATATTTTTACCACTATTACTGGTTTGGGTGAAACTGGCGGCGCGCTATGTGCCAGTGGAGTAGACAAGCTTTCTTTTACTGGATCTACTCGCACCGCTAAATTAGTCGCAGCACAATGCGCAGCGACTATGACCCCCGTTGTTCTCGAGTGCGGTGGAAAAGATCCCGTTATTGTCGCTGCAGATGCCGATATCAAGCGCGCAGTTGATGCAACTATGTGGTCTGCAATGGCTAACGCCGGTCAATCATGTATCGGTGCTGAACGAGTCTATGTCGATGAAAAAGTTGCTGACGAATTTATTGTGCGAGCCGTTGAATTAGCTGGATCTATTCACTCTGGCGCACCTGGAGATGGAAACTACGGACCAGCAACAATGCCAGCACAAATCAAAGTGATTCAATCGCACATTAAAGCCGCAATTGCCGATGGTGGTACATGTGTTTATGGTGGTCCAAAATCTGTACAAGCCCCATTTGTGCAACCAGTTGTATTAGTAGATGTGCCAGAAAATTCAACGGCTGTGCGTGAAGAGACGTTTGGCCCAATAATTATTATTAACCGTGTTACTTCTATGCGTGAGGCCATTGAGTTGGCTAATGCATCAAAATATGGGTTAGGTGCAAATGTTTGGTCCAAGCGACAGGGTAAGCGAATTGCATCTCAACTTATTTGCGGCATGGTCGCTATCAATTCAACATTTTCATTTGCAGCTGTAGCCTCAGTGCCATTTGGCGGCGTTAAGGACAGCGGCTCCGGGAGAGTGCATGGTCCGGAAGGTTTATTGGAATATACGTTTGCCCGTACGGTGGTACGAACTCGTTTTAATTTACCGCTACATTTCTTAAGCTTTAAACGCAGACCTCAAGATGACAGACTTGTTATCAAGTTAACGAAGCTACTGAAGGGTCGCTTAGGTTAGTAGCGCGGTGCGTTTCGAGTACGTTCGGTATTAGGGCGTCGATTATTTTTCTTTGCCCAACATGCAGTGTGCCAATGTCTGCGACCATCTTCATCGCCATCTAACCAAGCAACTATGTGTGGTGTTGCCGTAGGAATCATTTGATCGCATCCTGGGCATCTGTAAGGTTTGGTTGCACCGGAACCCGTGAGTTTACGAACGGTATAAAGACCTTCGTGATGTTCTTCAAAACTTTGATTTGATGTCGCAATATCGCGCTCGTCAGATTGTGGCCGCTTGTTTTTAGGGTAGTTTCTACGCGGGCTCATGTGCCTATTTTCGCATAGTAGTATCGTCTTATGAACGCCATCGAGGTCAAAGGCTTACACAAGAGCTACGGTGCTGTCCAAGCAGTTCGTGGGATAGATCTCAGCATCGCGACCGGTGAAATTTTTGCCCTCCTAGGTCCTAACGGTGCCGGTAAGACAACTACGGTTGAAATCTTAGAAGGCTTTCGAAGCCGTGATTCTGGGGATGTAAGCGTTTTAGGCTTTGATCCTCACGACGAAGGCGCTGGCGCACGAGAATGGCGAAATCGAATTGGCATCGTCTTACAGTCCACATCAGATTCTGGAGATTTATCCGTCGGTGAAACCATAGAACACTTCAGCGGCTACTACTCCAATCCACGAAACGTCGAAGAGGTAATTAACTCAGTTGGTCTAGATGAAAAAGCCGGTTCGCTCATTCGAAAATTATCAGGGGGCCAGCGCAGGCGCTTGGATGTTGCCCTTGGAATTATTGGAAATCCTGAGCTTTTATTCCTTGATGAACCAACTACGGGCTTTGATCCTGAAGCTCGCCGTAGCTTCTGGGCGCTGATTCAAAAGCTGCGCAGTGATGGCACAACGATTCTTCTTACTACGCATTATTTAGATGAGGCTGAAGCTTTGGCTGATCGCGTGGGTGTGATTAATGAAGGTAAAATAATTGAAATCTCTACTCCAATTGAACTAGGCGGGCGCAGTACTGCCCAAGCCCTCGTTTCTTGGCGTGAAGGTAGCCACACTAAATCACTAGCAACTGATAATCCAACGGCCGTAGTAAATAAATTGACTACACAGTTCAACGGTGAAATTCCAGAACTGACCGTTACTCGCCCGTCACTTGAAGATATCTATCTGAAAATGATTGGCGTAACCCATGAATAAGATTCCAAGTACCATCTCATTAGGCATTCGTCGCGGCGGTTTAGAGATTCGACAGTTCTCGCGCCAACGTGAATCCGTAGTCTTCACGCTGTTATTCCCGGTCATCTTGCTAGTAATCTTTGGTTCAGTTTTTACCGACACGATTGCGCCTAACGTCACTTTTTCTCAATACTTTGTCGCTGGAATGATTGCTTCAGGTTTAGTCAATACCGGATTTCAAGCTTTAGCGATCACAATTCCGCTAGAACGCGACTTTGGAGCACTCAAGCGCTTGCGCGGTACACCAATGCCGGCCTCTAGCTATTTTATTGGAAAAGCTATTTTAGTTTCGGTAAGTATGGTCATCCAAATTCTGATGTTACTTGGCTTTGGCACAATCTTCTTTGGCGTAGATATGCCAACCGATATTAATAAGTGGATTACTTTTACTTGGTTAACTTTATTAGGAAGTGCTTGCTCTACAGCTTTAGGCATTGCATTTTCAATTGTGCCAAAGAGTGGCCGAGGTGCATCTGCTGTAGTTTCACCTATTGTCATTATTTTGCAGTTCTTTAGCGGAGTTTTTCTAATTTATACTCAGTTGCCTTCTTGGATGCAACAGTTTGCCGCACTCTTTCCGCTTAAGTGGCTTACTCAGGGAATGCGTTCAGTCTTTTTGCCAGATTCATTTGCTACACAAGAGGTGGCGAAATCTTGGGAAAATGGCAAGACTTTTCTTATTCTGCTGGTGTGGCTGGTAGTCGGTATCTTCTTCTCGGTACGAAAATTTAAGTGGGACCGTGATTAAGCGAATCATTCTTCTCCTATTGGTTGCAACCCTAATAGCACCAACTGCTGAGGCTGCATCAAAATCAGTACCTTCGCGACATGCAATTACTCCTGTTAAGAAAAAGATCAATCTCTCTCCTTCTCCTTCACCGACTTGGCCACCAAAAGGTTTTAAGAAGAACGGTGAGGTCTATGCCAAGATTCCAACTGCTCAAGAACTTATTGGTACTGCCTCAAATAGCAAGGTTTTAACCCGCCAGCTTGCTCAATTAGTCGATGGTGTTCCTATCTGTGAGAAATACTCGTGTGGTGCGGTGCAATTAGCCTCACTCAATGGCTGTACCTGGTGGGACATCACAGCAAAAGTTGTTGGGCAAACTTCAGTCGATGACAAGACGATTAAAGTTTTTGGAAATATTCGAACGACTATTAAAGAGACGGCAGCACGCCAAGTCACAACGGTGCTTTTAATTAGTCAAGAACCACTCGTGCTTCGCCACGCAGTCTCTGGAATAACAGCAAACTGTCATCACGATGCCACAACTGAAAAGATTCCTTCAACTATATATCAACCAGTTACAAATTAACGATTAGCACCTGGTACCCATAGTTGGTCGCCGATTTCTTTATTTGAATATCGCGCAAGTACAAAAAGTAAATCTGAACAACGATTTAAATACTTTGCGGTAATTGGACTGACTCCACCACCAAAAGCATGAATCGCAGCCCACGTACGTCGTTCTGCTTTGCGAACTACGGTTCGTGCAACATGTAAATGAGCTGCAGCTGGTGTGCCTGATGGAAGAACAAATGATCGAAGAGATTCAAGTTCACTGTTGTATTTATCGATTGCTGCCTCTAAGTATTCAACCTGCGAATCTAGGACACGCAACGGTTCAAAGGCGGGTGAATCTACAACGGGCGTACATAAGTCAGCCCCCACATCAAAGAGATCATTTTGGATACGCACTAAAAGTGCACGGACATCATCACTGAGTTCATCAGTTGAGAGCACAACGCCAATCGATGAGTTAGCTTCATCAACAGTTGCATAGGCTTCAAGTCGCGGATCATTCTTAGAAGTTCGGCTCATGTCCCCCAGGGAGGTAGTGCCGTCATCGCCAGTCTTGGTGTAAATACGCGTTAAATTAACCATGCCCGTAGCCTATAAGTAGACTGCCGCCATGGCATCTCTGGACCGCTTCCGCGTAGTAGGCGGAGCACGCCTGCACGGTGAGGTCGGCGTTACTGGAGCTAAAAACTCAGTTCTCAAACTCATGGCCGCCTCACTCTTAGCAAGTGGCACAACAACAATTACCAATGTTCCAGAGATTGCAGATGTAGAAATCATGTCCGATCTCTTGACGCGTTTGGGTTGCACTGTCGTCCACAATGGATCTACGGTAACAATTGACGTGCCGGCCCAACCCGGCCACCGCGCCGACTATGACTTAGTTCGAAAAATGCGTGCATCTATAAATGTTTTAGGTCCATTGGTCGCCAGAATCGGTCAAGCCGAAGTTGCACTGCCAGGTGGAGATGCAATTGGTTCTCGTGGTTTAGATTTTCACATTAAAGGATTAGAAACCCTTGGAGCAAAAGCACACATAGAACATGGCTATGTCATAGCCGAAGCACCGCATGGTTTAGTTGGTGCCGCAATTGAATTAGATTTTCCAAGCGTTGGAGCAACTGAAAATATAATGACGGCTGCGGTCTTGGCTACAGGTGTAACAACTATCGATAACGCCGCACGTGAACCTGACTTAGTCGATCTCGGCGAATTTCTTATTTCAATGGGTGCAAACATTCAAGGCCTTGGAACTCCGTTAATAACAATCACTGGCGTTGCACAACTAAATCCAACAACGCATGCCACGATTCCAGATCGAATTATTACTGGAACATGGGCATTTGCTGCTGCCATGACTCTTGGAGATATAACAATTCACGGCGCCCGAGCTAAAGACTTAGAGCTACCATTAGAAAAACTAGCCAGTGCCGGCGCAATCATTACAACAACGGCCGATGGAATCCGTGTGCGCATGGATTCTCGCCCTCAAGCCATCGATGTATCCACACTTCCTTACCCAGGTTTTCCAACTGATTTGTTACCCATGGTTATTGCTCTCAATTCCATTGCAGATGGACATTCATTGGTGACTGAAAATGTATTCGAATCCCGTTTCATGTTTGTTAATGAACTCAGCAGATTAGGCGCACAAATTAGCGTTGACGGGCATCATGCCTCAATCGATGGAGTTGCCGAACTATCCGGTGCTCCGGTAGAAGCTACTGATATTCGCGCTGGTGCTGGCCTAATTCTGGCGGCGCTAGTCAGCGATGGTGAAACAACTATCGATCAGGCATTCCATGTTGATCGTGGCTATCCCAACTTTGCCGAACAGTTATGTAGCCTCGGTGCGAAAGTGAGTCGCGAATAATGCCTCCAATTCCAGATCGTAACTTGGCCCTTGAACTTATTCGTGTAACTGAAACCGCCGCAATCGCTGCTGCGCCATGGGTTGGACGTGGAGAAAAAAATCTTGCAGATGATGCTGCAGTAAAAGCAATGCGCGCCATGATTAATACAGTAGACATGGCTGGCGTAGTCGTTATTGGCGAAGGCGAAAAAGATAGTGCGCCCATGCTCCATAACGGCGAGCAAGTGGGAAACCAAGAAGGTCCACACTGTGATGTTGCAGTAGATCCCATAGATGGAACGTCACTTACTGCAAATGGAATGAATGGTGCAATTTCAGTCATCGCACTATCGCCTCGCGGCACGATGTATGACCCTCAGTCGAGTTTTTATATGAACAAAATTGTGACTGGACCAGAAGCCGCACACGTTATAGATATCGATGCCTCAACGGCCCAGAATATTCAAGCCGTAGCTAAAGCTAAGAACTTATCGGTGAGTGATATAACGGTCGTTGTTCTTAATCGTCCACGACATGATCAATTGATTGCTGAGATCAGAGCAGCTGGCGCACGAATTCGCTTAATTCAAGATGGCGATGTAGCGGCCGCGATAGAAACTGCTCGGCCAAATACCGGTATTGATTTATTAATGGGTATTGGGGGAACGCCAGAAGGTGTTATCACTGCCGCCGCCATGATCTGTCTTGGTGGTGCGATTCAAGGGCGCTTGCATATCGATGGAAAGGCATCTGGGCCAGTACTTCACACGAAAGATTTAGTGAACTCTGATGATGTTTTTCTAGCTGCCACCGGAATCACTGATGGGGAACTTATCAAGGGAATCCGCTACACAAGTTACGGCGCGGTTAGCCAATCGATTGTGATGCGTGGAAAATCAAAGACTGTTCGAGTGATTGAGACAGAACACCATTTAAAGTAATTTAGCTATCAATCGAT
>CAEZXG010000009.1_pt1 | contig 22137 bp, 22 predicted proteins | sample 7265191 | NCBI WGS metagenome assembly CAEZXG01 (sample SAMEA6813902, study PRJEB35770) | uncultured Actinomycetes bacterium | biome: Freshwater; feature: Freshwater reservoir; material: water | place: Czech Republic | collected 2015-11-04 | depth 0.5m m | reverse complement strand
TTCTCGGATGAAGTATTGGCCACCAGTAGCTCGTATCGATGGAGCTCATGGAGATCGTAATTTGGTCTGTGCCTGCACACCGATGGAGGATTATCGCTAGGAGAGGCACAAGCCTTCCTTTTCTTACTTTACATAATGTAACTTATCGGCGTTAGGTATATCTAGAACGGCGGGCTTTGCCCACCATTAGCAGCCAGAATCCGGTCCCTATGAGAGCCCAATCTCCAGCCTTATCCCGTGGCGTTCTACCTCCGATAAGAGATACGTCGGCAAATATATGCGCTGGAACATGCATGGAAGTTTTCTGACTCACGGTGCCGTGATAATCGATAATTGCTGAAATCCCCGTAGTTGAAACTGAGAGAATATTTCGTCCATGTTCGATGGCTCGCACTCGAGATATCTCTAGCTGTTGAGCACTTTCTGGCGACGTTCCAAAAGTCGCACTATTTGTTTGAACCACAATCAGTTGTGAATTTACGGCCGCTCGGCTCAGAATTTCATCATCGATGAGTTCAAAACAGATTACTGGTGCAACTGTTGCCTGATTTATTCGAAAAACAGTCGAGGAGTTACCAGGAGAAAAATCCTCAATATCGCTAGCCAGTGAGGAGATTTTTTCGGCGATAGAGCGCAATGGGATGTATTCACCAAATGGAGTTAAATGTTGCTTAATGTAGACATTGTGTGACTCTTTTGTCCAAGCAATAGAGACGTTGCGTAACTGCCCTTGAGAACGAATGACGGCACCAACAACGAGTGGCTTGTCGAACGAGTCTAGTGCGTCTCCCACAGATTTATGAGTAAATGGATCTACGTCAACCGCATTTTCAGGCCAAAGAATAAAGTCGACATCGCTGTCCTCTGCTAAAGCTTTTTTAGTTTCCTGAACATGATTGTTAAAGACTGCAGCAGCTCGCGAATTAAAATCCAAACCAAGTTGTGGAACATCGCCTTGGACCATCAAAACTTTCGTGGAAGCAATTGGGGTTACCGATAAAGAAGTGAACAGGATAAAGAGTGGCAATAAAGGGATGACTGAAATTTTGCGATTGAATGTAGTAAAAAGTACTAAAGCACAACACAAGACAGTGGCACTTAATGCACTTACTCCCCCGTAAGCCGCGATATTTCGATAAGGGGCATCAGCCTGTGAGAATGCGAGTCTTAACCATCCGAAACCGCCAAAAGGAAAGCGGGAACGTAACTCTTCTAAGATCAAAAATATGAGCGGATAGAAAGAGATTCCATGACGTTTGGCGAAACCAAGTGGGACAAATAAAAAGCTTTGGCCAACAAAAAGAACGATCCATGGCGTTGCCCCGACATAAACACTGGTCCAGTGCAGCGCAATTGAGTTGAATCCAAGTGCGAAAACGAAAGCGTTCAACAATGGTTTCGTACATATCTTCAAGCTGTACATGTGAAGTGAAAGTGCTACGGGGGCTAACCACCACAGAGACCTGGGTGCAAACGCTCCGCTGAGAAGTATCCCGCTTGTAAAACTAATGAATAGATTTACCATCCAAGTGCACTGATCAAACGATCAACGCTGGCACCCAGTCCGTAACGCTCCTTGAATTGGTAGATAGGCGATAAATCTGCTGGCGCAGCAGGCATTGATAGATCTACTTTCGGCAAAGGAACATTTCTAGCCACCTGTACAACTGTGGGTGCAATTTTTAAGTAATCAGCGCCAGCAATAATCTTCTTAGCAAGTGCTGGCGATAGAGAATCATGTGCGGCATGTGCACCCGCTAATGCGTCCTCAACCGAAGCGAAATTATTGGCGATAAGAGCCGCGCCTTTCTCACCTATCCCCCTCACTCCAGGCAAACCATCGGAGGGATCTCCACGAAACATTGCAAAAAGCGCATATCGCTCTCCAGGAATTTGATATTTTTCTGAAACGTATGCAAGATCTACTAAATCGTGAGCTGAGATTCCCTTAGCCAAATAAACTACTTTTATATCGCGCTTATCATCGACCATTTGGAAAAGATCACGGTCGCCGGTAACTATTCTTATAGGGCCCTTTTCAACTTCAGCATACGTAGCCATAACATCATCGGCCTCAAAATCATCTACTCCAACTACGGGAATCCTAAATAAATCCAAGAGATCAAGGAGTATTGGAATTTGCGGTGTTAACGTGTCTGGCTCTTCTTCCTCATCGCCATCCTCTTCTAAACGATTTGCTTTATATTCGGGAAATAGTTCTACCCGCCACATCGGGCGCCAATCACCATCCAAACAGGCAACTAAACGGTTTGGTTTATAGATGCTCACTAAGCGAGCAGTCATATCTAGGTAACCGCGAATTGCATTCACTGGGGTTCCATCCGGTGACAACAACGTGTCCGGCATTCCATAGTATGCGCGGTACCAGAGCGATGCACTGTCTAGAAGCATTAAGGTCATATATCCCCCATGAGATAAGCAACAACACCGCGATCAATTCGTTTAACCGCATCTTTGCATACGGGCCGCAGCTTTTCACTCGCTCCACCAATTTGATTGAGCAGATCGACTAATTGTTTTGTTGAGCGAACAAAATCACCCACCGACATGTCGCTACCTTTAAGAACACTCTGTAGAGAGCCCCCATTTGCCCATTTATATGCGATCCAACAAAAACCTGGATCGGGTTCACGCTGGGTTTTAACCCCGTACTCGGTCTCGATCGCCTCTAACTGTGCCCACACTGAAATGACCTCAGTTAACGCATTAGAGACCCGAGGACTCGGCATCTTAGGGGCAAGATTTTCGGCAGATCTGGATTCAAAAATCATGCAGGAGACTATTGATAAAAGTTCTGCGGCATTTAACTCGTCGAAAAGTCCAACGCGAATAGATTCGGTGAGCAACAAATCAGATTCGGCGTATATTTTAGTGAGAATTTTTCCTTGGGCAGTTGGCTTCTCTCCCTCGATGTAGTTCAGATGGGTCAGGACTTGGCAAATCTGATCGAAAGTCTTTGCAATTACATTTGTGCGAGAATCAACGCGCGCGCGTAGTCCTTCATTTTCACGATTTAAACGTCCAGCGCGTTCAGCAAAGCGCGCATGATCTTCACGTTCATTACAACTATGACAACTGTGATTGCGAAGTGATTTTCGCAAGTCGCTCAAATCACCTTCTAGGCGTGAGCGCTGACGATTATCGAAAGTTTTCTTGTGATCACGCCGGCTCAGTAACACTTCAACTTCCTTTATTTCACGACGAATACTCGCATAATCTATAAAGTCACCTAGATGGCAGGCAGCTTGGATGAGCAACTCTTCAATTGCTGTTTCATTTTTGTGTATTTGGCGAGCTAAACCAACAACTGCGCGATCTGCTTGAAACTGTGCGAAGGAGGATTCGAGAGACCCACGCGCTCTTTCTCGACCGAAACGTGATATTAAATTAATAGACATGTTGTACGAAGGAGCGAAAGATGAACGTAATGGATACGTTCTAGTTGAAGCTAAACCTGCCGCGGCCGCTGAATCAACTGTCGGAGACCATTGAATAACGGCATTTCCCTCAATATCGATTCCTCGCCGCCCAGCTCGACCAGTTAATTGCGTGTACTCCCCCGGCGTAATTGGTACGTGCGCTTCCCCGTTGTATTTGACCAATTTCTCCAAAACAACGGTTCTGGCGGGCATATTGATGCCCAGTGCAAGTGTTTCGGTGGCAAATACTGCTTTGACTAAACCGCGTTGAAAAAGATCCTCTACTGCTCCTTTAAAGCTTGGCAACAGACCGGCGTGGTGGGCTGCTATTCCACGCTCTAATGCAGTCAGCCATTGAGTGAAGCCGAGCACTTCCAAATCCTCAGCGGCGATATTTGATGTGTATTTAAGTGCAGTGGCTTTGATTTCAATGCGTTCTTCCGGTGATGTTAAACGTATGCCGGCCTGTAGGCATTGATTAACTGCTGCATCACACCCAACCCTGGAGAAAATAAATGTTATTGCTGGCAACATACTTTCTCGTTGCAATTTTTCAATGATATCTGCACGAGAAAGCCTGTCGTTTGGTTCGTTGTAGCGACCTCTGCGACCCTTACTTATAGCAGATCTACGAATCGCTTCGCGCTCACGCTGCAAAATTTCAGGGTTTATCTGACCAGGTTTTTCGAATAAATCCATCATTCGATTACCAATAAGTACATGTTGATACAAAGGAATTGGGCGTATCTCACTCACGATTACCTGGGTGTTGCCTCGAACTTCGCCCAGCCATTCTCCAAACTCTTCAGCATTAGATACCGTCGCCGAAAGGGAGATTACCTGCACGCTCTCCATGAGGTGAATTAAAACTTCCTCCCACACGGCTCCGCGAAACTTATCGGCCAAGTAGTGAACTTCGTCCATGACGACATAGCCAAGATTTTTCAAAGTACTAGAGCCCGCATACAACATGTTACGCAAAACTTCAGTCGTCATTACCAAGATATCGGCTTCGCTATTGATACTGGTGTCACCTGTGAGTAAACCAACTTTATCTTCGCCAAATTTTGCAACGAATTCGAAGTACTTTTGATTTGAGAGGGCTTTAATTGGTGTTGTATAAAAACATTTTTTTCCTAGACTGAGTGCGAAATATGCCGCAAACTCGCCTACAACTGTCTTGCCAGCTCCTGTAGGGGCGGCAACGAGAACGCCACTTCCTTCCTCAACGGCATGGCAGGCAGCAATTTGGAAAGGATCAAATTCGAAGTTAAAAGTCAGAAGGAACTCGCGGGTAACTGGATGTGCGTTCCTGAGCTTTGCTGCGGCAAATTTTTCAGCCGGAGTGCTTACGGTATCCATGTGTGCAGAGCTCCACTCACGCACTCAGCACTCAAGGGAGTATCCCCTAGTCGCTCACCATCGGCGTAGGCAACGGCAGTTGCTCGAATGGCGACATTTTTACTTCGAATGATCTCTACTGCTGGATGCTTGATATGAGTCCCCTTAAAAACTTTTGGAAAAACTTTAAGAAACTCAATCTTTGATACAGGATGTAAAACCATGACATCAAAGAGTCCATCATGCAAAGAAGCGTTGGGGCATACAAGCATGCCTCCACCATATGAACGTCCATTTGCCACTGCAATCAACATAGCCTGAGTAGAAATCAATCGATCATCTAGTTGTATTTCATAATGGCGGGGTTTAAAGCGTGGTAACTCAATAGCTATCGCAGCGTTGTATTTCTGTGGCCCTTTAGGCCAATGCATGGTGTTAGCTTTTTCGTTGACAATTGAGTCAAAGCCAGTGGAAAGAATTGCCCCGAACCATCGGCCCTGCGATAGTCCCACATCTATAGCTTGGGGTGCCCGAGAAATAATGTGGTTGAGATAACTATACAAATCATCAAGTGGCCAACCTAAAGTACGAACAAAGTCATTGCCTGTACCAGCTGGAATCATTGCTAGTGGAATTTGGGCTGGAACCAAAATCTGCAGTGCAAGATGTAAAAGTCCGTCTCCCCCAACACCAATTACTCCACTGCACGTGGGGTAACGTTCAATAAACGCCTGCAACTGAGACGACATATCTTGTGCGCTCTTACCTGTCACAACCGAGAAATCAATCTGATGAGAGTGTAAAAACTGCGCTACCTGACTACCGACCTTGGCACCTTTTCCCGAACCGGAAATTGGATTGACTAATAGCGCCCACATGAGGCGACCTTATCGCCCTATTCCTCGATTGAAGTGACACTCTCGATAGCGCTCACCCCGGTTTCTAGGGTACTTGCGCGCTTATCGCGTCGACGGTCTATTAGAAGGGCGATGCCACCGGCCGTGAAATACAACAGACACAGAGGCACAGCAAGGAGCATCATTGTCAAAGGATCTGCGGTCGGCGTAAATGCCGCCGTGAAAAGAACTATGGAGAAGACCCACATTCTCCAAGGTCTTAATATGGTTTCGCCTCTGAGAAATCCAATCAAGTTAAAAGTCAGAAGAAAGATCGGAAGTTCAAACGCTAAACCAAAGAGAAGGATTATTCGCATAACAAAATCTAGATAGTCGTCGAATTTCACTAAGTTCGATAGCGAATTGGGGGTGAAACCAAATAGTACTTTAATAGCTACTGGCAAAACCAAATAACCAAGTGTTGCCCCTAAAGCAAAAAAAGGAGTTGCTCCAACAAAAAAGAGAATCGAGTTTCTTTTCTCTTTTCTATGCAGTCCTGGTGCAATAAAAGCCCACAGTTGATACAACCAAATTGGGGCTGAAAGAATTACCCCAGCAAGGAGAGAAACTTTGATCTGTAAGTTCAAAGGGCCAAGAACTCCATTGATGTAGAGGGAGCCGCAATGAGTTGCACCTGTCGCTTGTGCTTTTTTAAGATCACAAACCGGCAGGGCTAATTTAGTAATTATTGTGTTATAGAAGTACCAACCAGCACCCGAGGCAATAAATATCGCTACAGATGCGCGAAAAGTTCGCTTACGTAACTCTCGTAAGTGATCCAACAAAGGCATCCGCGCGTCTTGTTGTGACGCCATAGATGTTACTTCTCTGGGCTAGCGTCGCCCTCGGCCTTTTTCTCCTCAGTAGTCATCTCTTTCATCTCACTCTTAAAGATTCGCATTGAGCGTCCTAGAGAGCGGGCCGAGTCGGGAAGTCGTTTTGCGCCGAAGAGAACGAGAACAACAATAAGAAGAATAAGGATGTGACTAGGTTCGCGTAAAAACATTGAGCAAACTCCTTTGAGAGCAGTCGAAAGTACCTCTTAAGGCTACCCCAGTTCCAACCAGATTGGGTAGGCGAAGTTAGCTCTCGCCATATTTCTGCAAAATTGCGGCTGCCGCGGCCGCGATTTCGGCGCGAATAACTCTTGGTTCAGTCAACTCAGCCGAACCGGCAGAGGCCATGACAGATCGAATAAGCCACTGTGGTGAAAAAGCTCTAGAGGTAACTTCTGAGGCCATCTGAGTTTTACCGAGATTAAACCTCTCCATGACATCTCTCTGATTAGTACGTAGTTTCAACGAGTACGAGATTGTAGATGCCTCGCTGACTGTACTGCCGGTAACTGAGGCTGAAGCATGTGCTTGTTTGGAATCAAGAATTCGATCAATTCTAAAACTTCTGAAAGCTTGCGCTGTGTGACAGTAAGCAAATACATAATCGTGCGAATTTTCGTATCTTATTTCTATTGGCGAAATATCTCGCTCCGTAACTTCATCGGAATAAAGCGCGTGATATTTAATTCTTAACATTTTCTTTGTCGAGATCGCAAGAAGAATAGCTGCCGAGTTTTTTTTGTTGTGATGCGGCTCAGCCCTCAAGGGAGATAGGAGATTGGCTTGCAATGAGAGTTTACGAATTAGTGATGTCGCCATAGATTTCAAATCTTCACGATCTGCTGGAAGTGACTGCATGACTAAATCCAAACCTAAGAGGAGAGCGATAGATTCCTCAATAGTAAGGTTTCTTGGTTGACTCAAAGTATCTGCATTGTGAATAGTCACGTAACCAGAATCGAAAGAAAGATCCATAAGTTCTAGAGGCGTATACCCCGGTAGTCCACACATCCACAAAGTCGTTAAATCTGCAACCATCTGATTAGGTGTCACATCGAAAACATCTGCGAGGACTTTCAAATCGATGCCTTGATGCGCGCTCACATACGGGACTAAATCTAGAAGTCTAGAAGTTCGGCTCAGTGGCGTCTGAGGACTCTTAGCCATGGTTATGCGCCAATTCTTTGAGTGCAGAGATCACACCATTCCGAAGTTCTTGCGGAGCAATTACTAGTACATCATCACCGTGCCACAGGATCGATTCGATGAGACGGGACTGGTCTTGGTAACTCAGTGTTAATTGATCCCACTCCCCCTTATCAAGGTGAGTTAATGCTTGTATGCGAAGAAGGTGAGCCTTGCCTTTGCGAACATCAAGTGTGGCTGTCTCGGATTCACCCAGATTTTCAAGATAGTTGAGGATATCGAAGTCGTCAGGAACCTCATATGGTGGCGATGATTTATGTGCCTGAATCTGACCGTCGATACGATCTAGTCTAAAAGTACGAACTAAGTTTTTTTCTAGGTCCAAACCTGCTAAATACCAAAAACCTTTACGCGTTGCAATCGCATACGGTGCAACCCTTCTTTTTTGTAACTCCAAATCCTTGCCAACATATGTAAAAGTCAAAACGCCTCTCTGGGCAATGGATAGAGAAATCGCTTCAAAGTCGGCATTCGGAGTACGCAATTGGGGTGAAATGTTAGGTATCGCATCAAGATCGGACTCAACCCCGATAGATTTTAATTTTATAAGAGCGCTCTGAGCAGCTTCATTGAGTGCTGCGCCGCGCCACGCCTCTGCTGCAAGTGAGAGCAGGGCCACTTCACTACCTGAGATATCGCCAATATTGAGTTGATAACTTTCACTTTTGATTCGGTAACCAGCTTCATCGTCAAAGGCTGGATCGAAACCACCAACTTCAATCTCAATCCCGAGATTTCTCAAATCATCTTTATCTCGTTCAAACATTCGCTCTTTAGTTTCAGGTGAGCCTTCGTAACCGTCTACTGAAGTAAATATTTCGTTTTTGGTCAAATATCTTTTAGTTGCCAATAGTGCGATTGTAAGATTGATTAATCTCTCAATCTTCCGAGACACCGTAGGCACCCTTCGCTGGTCGACGTCTGCGAGCTAGAACTTCTACTCCCGGTGCCATTCGTCTACTCTGGATTAAGAAACCAGTGTGTCCAATCATGCGTTGCTGTGGGCGAACAGCAAGACCTTCATGATGCCAGCCTCGTACAAGAGTCTCACTGCTTTCGGGTTCAGTAAAACGCCCATCGCTTTTTATCGCCTCAGCTGTGGCAGAGAGTTGAGTAGTAGTTGCGACATACGCCATGAAAACTCCACCGGGCCGAAGTGCTGTGGCAGCGGTATCAACGCATTCCCACGGAGCGAGCATGTCTAAGATCACGCGATCGTAGGAGGCTTCCACTACTTGATCTTGCAAATCCCCAACGGTAAGTCTCCAATTAGAAGGTACTCCGCCAAAATAATTTTCAACATTTGACCGCGCATTGTCTGCAAAATCTGAGCGGCGCTCAACTGAATGAACAGAGCCATTGCTAGAGCACGCGCGAAGTAGAGAAATTGTTAATGCACCACTTCCAACACCAGCCTCTAGAACTCGAGCACCTGGATAAATATCGGCTAAACCGACGATCATCGCGGCATCTTTGGGATAAACGATTGTTGCACCGCGTGGCATCGTAAGAACGTAGTCGGCTAGAAGAGGTTTGAATGCGGTGAATTTAAGTCCCCCTGTTGTGCTCACGACGCTACCTTCGGGCATCCCAATTAAGTCATCGTGGGTTATCCAGCCCTTATGGGTATGCCATTCTTTTCCAGCAGCGATAGTAAAGCTATATAGCTTCCCTTTGGGGTCGGTCAACTGGATGCGATCGCCGTCGCCGAAATACCCTACATTAGACACGTGCGTATCTTAGGCGAAAAATAATGCGAGAGTGAGAGTATCTTGCTTCACGTGAATACTGATCCACGACTTCGACTCTCCCCCAGTAGCGTTGGCGACTTCAACAACTGTCCGCAACTCTACAAATATCGAAGTATTGATCGACTCCCCCAACCTCCAAGTTTGGATGCCGAAAGAGGCACGTTAATCCATACGGTTTTGCACGATCTTTTTGAACGTCCAGCCGCCGACCGAACACCTCAAAGCGCGATCGAACTTCTCCCTTCTCGTTGGTTGGCACAGGTAGAGGCGAAGCCAGAACTTGTAAGCATGGTGACGAACGAAAAAGAATGGCTCGACCGTGCAGGTGCACTTGTAGAGACGTATTTTAAGCTGGAGCAACCTTCGACTTTTGAGGCCACGCACCGAGAGATGCATTTGGAAGATGACTTTAGAGAAGATATCTATTTACATGGTTACGTCGATCGGCTAGATATTGCACCAACCGGTGAAGTACGCATCATTGATTATAAAACAGGAAAATCTCCAAAACCTGGTTGGGAAGACAAAGCACTGTTTCAACTGCGAGTGTATGCATTGTTGTATTGGAAGAACAGCGGCGTCCTCCCTCGGCTACTACAGCTCATCTATCTGGGTGATGGCAAGTTAGTCAGAAGTAATCCGACCCTTGCCGATATTGAATCTGCTAAGAAATCTCTTCTTCGAACTGCCGATGATATTTTGGCTTCCATCGATAAGGATTATTGGCCACCTAAACCAAGCAGATTATGTGATTGGTGTTACTTCAAAACAATTTGCCCGGCACACACAAGCTAGATTGCTGCCGCAAAATCCTTGAATAGTTCTTCCAGTTTTTGATAGTTAACGTGCTCAAGAGATTTGATACGTCGCACGCGAGCACTCTCATTGACAACAACCAAATGAGGAACCGCTATAAGCCAAGCACCACTGGCTTGAGCAGCAGTTACTCCCGTCAGTGAGTCTTCAAATATTAGGCACTGCCGAATGTCAACACCTGCCTGTTCAGCAGCTAAAAGATATGCATCTGGATGTGGTTTAGTATTAATAACATCATCACTACTAAGTGAGAATGGAAAGAAGTCATTTCCACAATTTTCAAGAACTGCATCAACGATGATTCGTGGGCTCGCCGAAACTAAAGCAGTTATTACGCCTCTGCTTTGAAGCTCTTGTACTAGTTCACGTGCACCTGGCATAAGCGGAGTACCTCGTCGCATTTTCTGACACTGAGTATGAATCAGGGTTCGCGTGAAAAAATCCGGCGATTCGGCCTTGTCGCATTTTTCGTACATGTACTCACCTACTCGTGAGAGAGGACCTCCCAGACAGGCCACTTGGTCTTGGTCGGTCCATGAATACCCATACGGCGCGGTGATCTCTGTTTCGGATTCAAGCCATAGCGGCTCAGAATCCACCATAAGCCCATCCATATCAAAGAACACTGCCTGAAAAAAATCAGGCGGTTTCGAGTACTCCACGTGGTGGAGGGTACCGTAAGGTTTGTGGCTATGGAGATACTTCACATCCCCGCTTTACGAAACCCAGTTATGTTGTGTGCGTTTTCAGGATGGAATGATGCCGCTGAATCAGCTAGTGCTGCCCTGGAGCACGTGATTAATGCACTGAGCGAGAATAAACCTGGAGTTGTTTCAACATTGATCGGTGAGATCGATTCTGATGACTACTTTGATTTTCAAGTTAATCGTCCGCAAGTTTCATTAGATGAATCTGAGAACCGTACGATTGCGTGGCCCTCGACACAGATATGGGGAGTATCGGTTCCGGGCTTTTCTCGAGATTTTGTTATCGTCAGTGGCAGCGAGCCATCTATGCACTGGAAGTCCTTTGTCACAGAGGTTCTTGATTTAGCCGATGACTTAGAAGTTTCTCTGATTATAACAATTGGTTCATTGTTAGCCGATGTTCCACATAGTCGACCAATCTCGGTCGGCATTAGCGCATCAAGCCCAGCACTAGCTAAAGAATTAGGTTTAGAGATTTCGCGCTACGAGGGATCGATTGGAATATTGGGAATTATTAACGATGGAGCTATGCGAAGGGGAATCGATGCGATTTCGATGTGGGCAGCAATTCCACATTACGCTTCAAATGCTCCGTCACCTAAAGCAGCGCTTGCTCTTATCCATGCGATTGAAGACTTTTTGGATGTTGAAATCCCTCAAGGGGATTTGCCTAATGAGGCAGATGCATGGGAAAAAGAGATAGATACTTTAGCCCTAGAAGATACCGACGTAGCTGACTATGTGAAGTCTCTCGAGGAGTCAAAAGATGCACAAGATCTACCTGAGGTATCGGGCGAGAGTATCGCTAAAGAGTTTGAACGGTTTTTGCGCCGAAATAATCAGAGTTAAAGTACTAAACCTAATAAAGCATCTAAACAAATTCGAAGCGTGGTGGCATCCCCGTCACCACTTCCCTCTTGAGATTTAATTGTCCACGATTGCAAAGCATGTAAAGCTGCAGGTGTATCAAGATCGTTTGATAAAGCATGTATTACTTCCGCAATTACCGTTTCTGTAGGAGCAACATGATCCATCGACAAAGCTGCTCTTAGTTTATTAACTTCTTGGTTGGCCTGAAGTAACACATCGTTAGTCCACATCCGATCACGATGGTAATGCTCCATCATGAGCGCATAGCGAATCACCATGGGGTCAACGCCTTCGGCAAGTAATGTGGAAACAAAAACCAAGTTGCCTTTACTCTTGCTCATCTTTTCGCCGTCAAGACCCAGCATGCCAGCGTGTACATATGTCGACGCTAACTCTTTTCCAGTCAACACTGTTGCTTGAGAGCGACACATCTCATGATGAGGGAAAATAAGATCACTTCCACCACCTTGGATATCAATAAGTTCAGGTGATTCAGGATCAGGGACTAGGTATTGATAAGCAATCGCCGTGCATTCAATGTGCCAACCGGGTCGGCCTGTGCCTAGTTCTGAATCCCATCCGGGTTCACCTGGACGTTGTGCCATCCAGACTAAGCAATCAAGTGAGTCTTTCTTTCCAACTAACGTTGGGTCTCCCCCACGCTGTGCAAATATGCTTTCCATCTCCGCTTTACTCAAGTGGGATAGCGAACCAAAATCATCGCAGGCACCATTTTCAAAATACAAATCATCCTCAATTAAATACGTTGTTCCTTTTGATGACAGCCCCTGTATCGCCTGTACTACTAGGGGAATTGCCTCCACTGCGCCGATGTAATGCGCCGGAGGAATGACTCTTAGTGCATTCATGTCTGAGCGAAAAAGATCAATCTGAGAATGAGCTAATACTTGCCAATCGACCCCATCACGGTTGGCGCGCTCCAGAAGTGGATCATCGATATCCGTAATATTCTGCACATAATTCACTGTGCTTCCAGATGCTCGTAAATATCGTTGCAATAAATCGAAAGTTAAATAGGTTGCTGCGTGACCAAGATGCGTTGCATCGTAAGGCGTTATCCCACATACGTACATTCGGTAGACATCTTTTTTGGCTAGTAGCTTCTTGGCTTGAGTTTTAGAGTCCGTAAGTATCAGCGAAGGCATCTGTAAGGGATAATTGAGCTTGGGTACTGCTATCGACCCCCACGATTCCATGCGCTCATCCTAGTTTGTCTTTTCTCAAAACGCTGGCCAAGGAATGGGTGGCCACTCTTGGCTTGGAACTGGCATAGTCTCGGAATCGATCATTCGTGCAATGCGCATGTGTAGCGCTTGAATTTCCTGCTCCGTTATATACGGACTCAGATCAAAAATCTCACCCAGTGAACGCTCTAAGTGGGACAAAAGTGTGAGCTCGGATTCAAGCAGTGAGTCCCCTGCCCATTGCCACAAAACGGTGCGCAACTTATCCTCGCTGTGCAAAGTGACCCCGTGGTCACATCCAAACACTTTCCCTGATGCGTCGGGCAGTATGTGGCCAATTTTGCGATCGGTATTATTAACAATCGCATCAAAGAAGGCCATGCTCCGCAGTTGCGGATGATCAGTAGAAAAGAATTGTGCTAAATCAACACCCTCATCAATCTCAATCCATTCTTGAACCATTCCTTTACCGTAAGGACCTTCCCTCAAAACAGTGAGAGGAACGAGATTCAACTTCAAAAAATCGCTCACTAGATACGATGCGTATTCACGCTGGGCTAAATTCCCATCTGGAAAATCCCATAGTGCGCGTTCGCCGGCGATGGGTTTGTATATGCATGTCATAGATTGATCACCTAAAGACGATGTTGCATACAACGTTGCATTGGACGCATCTACGAGCCGTCCGGTAACGACTAATTCACCAGAGGTTAAGAGCGTGCGTTTAGCGTCTATATCCATTGGCCCTGGGACAGAGATGACCCTGTGGATCTATAGGTAGCCCACAGAGAGGACATGGCAGACGACCAGATTGAATAACGGCATGTGCGCGCCTAGCAAAAGCGTTGGCCATCTCAAGGGAAAGAAAGATATTCCAGGCTTGGTGTGACTCCTCTTCAACATCGAGTAACTCGATTTCGACCTGATTACCATCCTCGTTCCAAGAGATAGATATCGCTCCAACTACAAAATCGGCTTCGATTGGTTGCTCTAAAGGCTTGTCGTCACGTTCAATAAGATTCAAGCCCGCTGCGTGCCCACTTTTTCGTAGCTGGGAGATCAACATATCTAAGCGCTCTGTGAGCGCGGCAACTTGAGATTTTTCGACCGCAACGGTTGCTAGCTTTCCAGACTGGCGAACTTGCAGAAAAAATGCTCGCTCTCCAGGCAGTCCGACTGTACCGACTATGAAGCGCTCAATGGCATCGAAAATCAAGCTCCACCACCAAGAAGATTTCGAGCACGAAAAGGGGCGTTCAGAAAGCTTTCTAAATCCGATCTCGAGTCATTCATTAAAAGTACTCGAGGCTTATCCGACGAATAATCTAGAACCGTAACTGAAGCTGGATCGATAACGATTCGTTGGAAATCATCTAAATGCATAGCTAAAACGGAAGAAACAATTGTCTTAATTACATCTCCGTGAGTCACGAAAACATCAGACCCCTTACCTTTATTCGTAAGAGCTTTGTGAATAGCATTCATTGCGCGAACTTGCACCTGGGCTAAACCTTCGCCCTGTGGAAAATACATCGCACTGGGTGAACTTTGAACAGTTTTCCACTCACGCTTGCGCGAGAGTACAGCGAGTTTTTTACCACTCCAAGAACCGTAATCAACTTCAATGATGTCATTATCATCAACTAGAGCTACTTTAGGATTATTTTTAGAGCCAACCTCTTTCCACCACGGCGAAATAGTTTCATTGCATCGTGCAAGAGGGCTCACGTGAAGAGATCTGATTGTCATAGCACCTAGTCGTGAGACGAGACGTTGTGACTGCTCAACTCCTTTATCGGACAAGGCAACCCCTGGTAGCCGGCCAGATAGAACGCCACGTTCATTGGCCTTAGAATGCGCATGTCTAATCAAAACGATCTGCATAAAACTAAGGCTATCGCAGGTTTTACTGCTGCGTCTTGCTAGGGTCACCTCATGCATATGCGACGAGCTGGAACAAGTGGGCTCACTCTTTCCCGTCTTGGCTTAGGCAGTATGACGTGGGGCCGAGACACCGATGAACACGAGGCCGCTGATCAATGTCGTGCATTTTTGGATGCCGGCGGAAATTTCATCGATACCGCAAATACTTACGGGGATGGCGATAGTGAACGAGTTATAGGCGGGCTCATCGGGACACTTTTCACTCGAGAAGAAGTTGTGATTGCAACAAAAGCAGGATTAAGTTTTACCGATGGAGTGAGGTCGATTGATGCCTCCCGAAATACATTAATTTCGCAATTAGATAAATCCTTGTCTCGCTTGGCAACGGATTACGTTGATATTTGGCAGATACATGCGTGGGATCAGTTCACCCCACTTGATGAAACTCTTGCGGCTCTGGACTACGCCTATACCACCGGTCGTGCGCGCTACGTTGGTGTGAGCAACTATTCAGGTTGGCAATTAGCCAGGGCTGCGAGTAAGCAACAGTCGAACACGATGAAAGCTCCATTAACTACGGTTCACAATGAATACTCACTTCTTAACCGAGATGTTGAACTCGAAGTTCTAGAAGCAGCCGATGATTGTGGTGTTGGTTTCTTAGCGTGGGCACCGCTTGCTCGAGGAGTTTTAACTGGTAAATATCGCAAAGGGGTTCCAAGTGACTCACGTGGAGCCGCTCCTCATTTTGCAAAACACATTGAGCCTTACTTGGATGCTCGATCTTCTCGAATCGTCGAGGCAGTACATGTAGCGAGTGAGGGCTTGGGTTATTCTCCATTAGAAGTTGCTTTGGCGTGGGTACGCGATGCACCAGGTGTTACTAGTGCAATTGTCGGTGCACGCACAGGTGCCCAACTAAGAGGTCTTCTTAAATCTGAGGAAGTTTCTCTTCCACAGATTGTACGCAGTGCACTCGATGATGTGAGTCTTTAGACGTTTTCTAGAAAGTCTTTTAACGTCCGAACTCCGAAAGTTAAACCATCTACAGGTACACGCTCATCAACTCCATGGAACATTGCCATAAAATCAAAATCAGCATCAAGCTTTAAGGGTGAAAAACCGTAACCGATGATGCCAAGTTCTGCTAGAGCTTTGTTGTCTGTTCCCCCACTCATCAGATACGGCACCGGAATCGCTTCTGGGTCTTCTTTGAGAATAGCAGCACACATTGCATCAACTAAATCGCCTTCGAAAGGAACCTCTAATGCTTTATCGCGTGTGATGGTTTCAACACTGACGTGTGGGCCAATTAAGGATTGAATAGTTGCGTTCAGTTCATCTTCGAAGCCAGGAATAAATCGGCCATCGATAACTGCACTAGCTGAGCCGGGAATAACATTTGCCTTATATCCGGCATCTAACATCGTTGGGTTAGCCGTATTTTGCAGGGTTGCGCCGATCATTCGCGCAGCAAAACCGACTTCTGTAAGAAGTGGGCGTAGATCTTTCTCATCATAAGTTTTACCAGTTGCTTCAGCAACCCGCTTAAAGAGCGCCTTTACCGTAGTGCTATACCGCTGTGGCCACTCAAATGTACCGATTGCGGCGACGGCTTCGGTTAATCGTGTTAACGCATTCTCATTATTCATAACTGAGCCATGACCTGCACGCCCCGTTGCAGTTAATCGCATCCAATGGATTCCTTTTTCAGCGGTTTCGATCATGTACAGACGTTTTCCATTTTCTACCGTTACAGAGAAACCACCAACTTCAGAAACTGCTTCGGTACATCCTGCGAATAATTCTGGATGATTTTGTACCATCCAATGCGAACCATAAATACTTCCCGCTTCTTCATCGGCAAAGAAAGCTAAAACAATATCGCGCGGTGGCTTAAAACCTGTTCGGGCCCATTCGCGCACTGTTGCTAACATCATGGCATCCATATTTTTCATATCGACAGCGCCACGGCCCCAGATCATGCCGTCTTTTATATCTCCACAAAATGGGTCAACACTCCAGTCATCAGCATTAGCTGGAACAACATCGATGTGGCCATGTACAACTAGACCAGGACGATTTGAGTTTGTACCTTCTAAGCGAGCCATCACATTGCAACGGCCAGGAGCTGATTCATACATCGTTGCGGCGATACCAACTTCGGCTAGTGATGCAACAACATATGCGGCAACTGCGGCTTCATTGCCTTTTCCCTCACCGAAATTGACGCTGGGAATTCTGATCAAATCTTGGCAGATAGAGATTGCTTCTTGTTCAAGTCGAGAGAGTTGTGAGGTATCCATTTCGCCATTCTCTCATCGAATTGCTATCCTTGCCCTTCACTCAGTCCGGGTGGCGGAATTGGCAGACGCGCTAGCTTGAGGTGCTAGTGCCCGCAAGGGCTTAGGGGTTCAAGTCCCCTTTCGGACACATGCATATCGATGACGCGCTTTCGCTCATCCGAGAAATTCCCGACTATCCGAAACCTGGAATTCGATTCTTAGATATCACTCCACTATTAGCTAACGCTGAAGCGTTTCGTTGCGTGACGGCAGTTTTCGCTGACAAAGTAGTGGCAGGTACCTTAATCGCGGGCGTTGAGGCTCGCGGATTCATTCTGGCATCAGCGCTCTCCAACCATTGTGGTGCAGGCTTTATCCCTATTCGCAAAGCCGGCAAACTGCCTCATGAGGTTTTCAGCGAAAGTTATGGGTTGGAATACGGAACGGATACGTTAGAAATTCATAGAGATGCAGTGAATGAAGGCGATAAAGTCTTCCTAGTCGATGACGTGCTTGCAACTGGTGGCACAATCGCTGCCGCGATCGAACTTGTACGTCGCTGTGGCGGTCACGTAGTCGGCGTGCTTGCTCTTTTGGAAATCGGTGCACTCTCAGGCCGCGCCTTATTGAATGGGAAATATCCAGAGATTCCTATTACCTCTCTGGTAGTTTCTTAAACGTGCGCGTTCCCCAGATACAAGGTCTTCGCGCTCTTGCCGCATTAATTGTTACGTTTTTTCACGCCCGATTGGTAAGTGGCGGTTTTATCGGAGTCGATATTTTCTATGTCATATCTGGTTATCTCATCACCGGACTTATTCTCAGAGAGATCGAATCGACGGGACGATTAGATTTCACCGCTTTCTATCAACGCCGAATAAAGCGATTACTTCCAACTTCTGTATTTGTGCTATTCGTAACAGCGATAGTTGGATGGTTTGTTTTGCCAGTAATTACTCGAGATGCGCTTGGGCGCGATCTTTTTGCAGCTGCGGCATATATTTCGAACTATCTCTTTGCTTGGTGGCAAAATGATTATCAAAACCTTAATGCCACGCCATCGCCATTCATTCACTATTGGTCTTTAGCCGTAGAAGAACAGTTCTATCTTCTCTGGCCAATAGTGCTCGTCTATCTAGCTAAATTTGGTAAACGAACTCTCCTGCGTGGGATTATGGCCATCACACTGCTTTCACTTGCTCTATCTATTTATCAGGTTCGAACATCTCCTATTTGGGCCTTCTATTCATTGCCCACTCGTGCATGGGAGCTCGGAGTTGGTGCCTTAATTCTATTCATCCCCAAAAACTTTCTTCGCAATCGTTTTCTGCCATGGGTAGGGATGCTGGCCCTCGCATTCTCAACGCTCCACTTTAGTGAGAAGACCGCCTTTCCTGGGATGAATGCTTTAGTTCCTGTATTAGGAACGGCACTATTAATTATTTCAATTTCCGCATGGCCACCCATATTTAACGATCTATCAAATAATTCCTTTACGCAGTGGCTAGGTCGGATCTCATACCCGCTATATCTATGGCACTGGCCTGCATTAGTTCTACCTAGTAGTGCACTTGGAAGACCACTTCACTTCTATGAACGCTTTGCTTGTATTGCACTTACCGTCATTCTTGCTCACTTCACAAACAGATTTATAGAAGAGCCAATTCGCCACATTAAGTTAGCTACTCGAACAGTCTACGTCGGCGCACTTTCAACGACAGTTATCTCATTACTTGCTGGAATTTTAATTGCGACATCGGTTACTTCGGTTATTTCGACCAAAGGAACAACCTCGTACTCCTTTGACTTGAAAAAAGTTATGGCAAAACCCGCTGTCTATGATGACGGATGTCATGTAAATTATGGAGAATCAACATCAGGTGCGTGCACATATGGCGATCTACAATCAAATACTGTCATCGTCCTTTACGGTGATTCACATGCCGCACAGTGGTTCCCAACTCTGGAAAAAATGTCGCATGAAAAACACTTCACTTTGATTTCGCTCACTAAATCAGCGTGCCCTTCCGTTGATGTTGTGCGCTCAGATCAAGGCGCTTACAAAAACTCCGACTGTGCGGCGTGGCGTAAAAACTCTATTGCGCGCATCAAATCAATCCATCCCGCTGCAGTCATCATGAGCGGATTCCAACATTACGCAGTTCCAAAAGGTTTAGGATCAAGAGAACAATGGTGGAAACTTGGCCAAAGCAAGTTACTGCGCAGTTTGCAGGGTGCATCCAACCACCTGATTTATATCTCTGATACGCCTAAACCTGCACGAGATATTCCTTCGTGTTTGTCATCTCGTAATTCCAGCAGCTGCGATGCATCAGAGCGGTCACCATCTGCTGTCGTGAGTGGCTTTGAAGCAATAGATCCAACACAGTGGCTTTGTAATACATACTGCCCGGCGATTATGTATGGCATCGTCGCCTACCGAGACGCATCACACATTTCAGTCGATATGGCTCTCCATCTGGTGCCGATGGTGGAAGCTGCATTGGCCGATGTTGGGCTTTTTCGTTAGCTCTGTGACAAGATACCCGTCATGGCTGAGCTGATCTACTACTGCGGAACGATGGATAGTGGTAAATCCACTTTGGCGCTTCAAACTGCGCACAACCATCACAGCAGAGGCCGCTCCGGTGTAATTTTTACCAACAAAGATCGCGCGGGTAGCGGAATAATTTCGTCACGGTTAGGTCTTTCTTCTCCTGCCATTGAAGTCTCCCCCGGAATGGACCTGCATAAACATGTGGTGGATCATTTATCTGCAGGTGATCGAATCGATTACATCATCTGCGATGAGGCCCAGTTTTATGAGCGTGAACAGATTGAACAACTCGCACGTATCGTGGATGGTTTAGGAATTGATGTTTTCGCCTTTGGAATTTTGACCGACTTTAAGACACTGCTCTTTCCTGGGTCAGCGCGTCTGATCGAATTAGCGGACCGAGTGAATGCTTTGCAAGTCGAGGCGCTGTGTTGGTGCGGGTCACGTGCCACTCACAATGCGCGTACTCAGGGTGGAGTCATGGTCGTTGAAGGAGAGCAGGTGGTAGTCGGAGATGTAGCCGCAGGTGCTGAAATCGCATATGAAGTTCTTTGCAGGCGTCACCATATGCGTCACGTTACGGCGCGCGCATCTCGTGCAGGTCACATATCATCTCAACCTCTTCCATTTAAGGAGTAATACCGTGAAATCCAGAACTCTCGCCGCACTTTCAGCTAACTCACCAATCGTTCAACACGAAATAAATCGTCGCGACATTGGGGATGCAGATGTGGCGTTAGATATTGCCTTTGCCGGTATCTGTCATTCAGACATCCACCAAGTTCGCGAGGAGTGGGGTCCAGCCATATTTCCTATGGTTCCGGGCCATGAAATAGTCGGCACAGTGACTGCAATAGGAGCATCAGTCACGAAATTTAAAGTAGGCGATCGAATAGGCGTCGGTGTTTTCATCGATTCGTGTCGTGCGTGTACAAGTTGCCTCGCTGGTTTGCAGCAATACTGCGAAGGAGGAATGACAGGTACCTACAACACACTCGAGCGCGATGGAAAAACTGTGGCTTATGGCGGATACTCAAATAACTTCGTTATCAATCAGGATTATGCGGTCCATATTCCTGGGAATTTAGATTTAGCTGGTGTTGCTCCACTTCTTTGTGCAGGCATCACTCTTTACTCCCCTTTGAAAAAATGGGGCACGAAGCCGGGTATGACAGTTGGTGTTATGGGTCTTGGAGGACTCGGTCATATGGGCGTCAAATTTGCTCACGCCCTTGGCGCAGAGGTAACCGTTTTCTCACACTCGGCCTCTAAAAAAGATGACGCCATTGCGATGGGTGCCACTAATTTTGTATGCACCAGTGAGATTGAATCGCTAAAGCCTTGGCACAAGAAATTTGATCTAGTCCTAAACACTGTCAGTGCGGATTTGGAAATTAACTCCTATTTAGAACTTCTCAAGCTCGATGCAACGATGGTTGTTATTGGGCTTCCTGGAAAACCCTACAAAGTAAATGTAGGGACGCTGCTCAACGGTCGTCGTCGAATTGCAGGATCTATGATCGGTGGGATCGATGAAATGCAAGAGATGCTCGATTTTTGTGGAGTACATAACATAGTCAGCGATGTAGAAGTGATTAAGAGTGACTACGTAAATATCGCCTATGAACGAACTGTTGCGAGCGATGTTAAATACCGGTTTGTCATAGACGCATCAACTATCTAACTATTAGATCAGCTGGTGAACAACGAGAGCCAAAACCGGAGCAACGGCTAAAGCTGGAAGAAGATTGCCAATCGCTACCTGTTTGATATTCAGTAGACGTAGTCCAATAGTGACGAGCATGATTCCACCTACGACAGTCATCGCATCCACTTGGTATGGTGCAAGTATTTGCCCTAAGAGAAGACCGATAACGGTCCAGAGTCCTTGGTACATGCCAACAGGTAGAGCCGAGACTGCTACTCCCCATCCAAGTGAAGTCGCAAAAGCCATGGCGGCAAAAAAGTCCAGCGTGCTCTTTAATAACAGTTGATCAATACCAGTAGACATTCCATCGCTGATCGAACCCAAAATAGCGAGTGGGCCTATAGCAAATAGAAGTGACGCTGACACAAAACCTTCAACAAAGGGGCTCTCTTTTGAGGCTTTGAATCGCCTACGTAGAGTCTCCCCCAATGCATCCAACTTGTTCTCAAGTTGAAGCGCTGAACCTATAAGACCACCAATTAGTAATGATCCGAGTACAACTAACAGTGGCCACCCTTTTGGAAAAGCTGCGATGAAACGAGGTGACCACATGCCTGTCAGCGCAGATGCTGCGCCAAGCATGGTTACTAAACCCAAAACGTCAGTTAGTAAAACCCTCGTTCTATCTGACATTC
>CAEZXG010000007.1_pt1 | contig 27250 bp, 27 predicted proteins | sample 7265191 | NCBI WGS metagenome assembly CAEZXG01 (sample SAMEA6813902, study PRJEB35770) | uncultured Actinomycetes bacterium | biome: Freshwater; feature: Freshwater reservoir; material: water | place: Czech Republic | collected 2015-11-04 | depth 0.5m m | reverse complement strand
TTCATTTGAGGTCGTACAGGGTCCAAAGGGTCCTCAGGCTGATGCAGTAAACCCTGCCTAATTAACACCGCTTTATAAATAACCCTCATCGCCAATGGCGGTGGGGGTTATTTCTTTGGAACGGGTGGAATCTCACCAACTTTTAACTTACGCGCCTCTACTTCTTTTACTGGCGATAAATCTTTTCCTTTTTTCCATGCATCTAAATACTTCCAAGGCAGAACTTCCCCGCGTCGTACCCACCATGTATCGGCCGGTGTTGGCCACGAAATTCCAAAGTGTAAGTGTGGCGATGTTCCGCGCGCACTTCCCGTTGCACCTATTGCACCTAACAGACGTCCAGCCACAACGACGACACCTGGCTCGATGCTGGCAGGGATTGATCGCAGATGAGAACCGTAATAGCGCACACCATCACTACCGATTATCGAGACATAGAGTCCACCGCGATCGATTCCTAAATTCGTTTTCCCACTCCACTTATCAGTTCGATTCACTTCATCAACTATTCCATCAATCGGAGCTACGAACTTGCAACCAGCTTTCGCCAAAATATCTGTGGCAGCGTAATCATGATGAGCATGGGCATAGTTGACGGCGCAATCGGCAACTGGAAATACAAAAATAGGGGCTGCTTGGGCAGGGGCAACACCAGCGAATAATAAAATTAGTGGCAACAAGCGTTTCATCACGATGTAAGGCTATAGGTGAAGACTTACTTTTGAAGCGCACTACGGTCGAGTTTTGCTGTGACAATCATGTGAGGAACCGTAAGTGCCCAAACGATAGTTAAAAGAAACCAGAAAAAGGATTTTTCAACACTTCCCGATAGCCACAATGCAGCGGCAACAACAAAGCTTCCGACCAAAGCGGGTGTTCCCGGTATCACCGCAGAGAAGAAAGCTTTTACAGCACGTTGTGCCTCATATTCTTGCTGGGATTGTGGCAGAACAAGCGATAAGCGCGCAGTATGGCGCATGGCATGCCAGCATCCAAAGTATGTAGCGAATGCAATCAGTGGTGGGGTCAGAATTGCTAATCCGGCAAGCAAAAAGAGATCAATCACATCTCGGAATCTTTTTGTGGCTAGTAATGCACATAGGGCTATAAGAAAAAGAGAAATAACAATTAACCCAAGCTGGTGATCAAAACCCTGATGCCAATTAATAAGCTTTGAATTAACTTCTGCAAGTGCACTAGTACTAGCTGAGTTTATAAGGGGTATGACGACAGGGACCGAACCAAAAGCTAAAAAAACAAAAGTTGTTGGAAGTCGTGAAGTAGTGACACCCTTAAGGCGATCTAGTTCATTGAGAAATGCACTATCCCCTACCCCAAAGTGGATAAGACTCATTAAGACGACTAACTGAAATCCAAAAACATTCCACTTCAGGATCGCAAGAACTGCAACAACTGCAACCACAACATAGCCAACAATAAACAAAACCATGACGCGCTTACTAGTTCGTGGGACTGTAACAAGGTGGTCGAGTGCACCATGAGGTATTCCTACTGCTAAGGCAAAAACAGCGATACCCACCTGCCATGAGAGATCATTTTTATCACTAATGCGAGCGGCTACGAGTGAGATAAGAATTGCCAAGGCGGCGGCCGAAGAAGAGTAAGTACGTACGCGTTCAAATAATTCCAGGCGAGTCTTCAATTCTTTCTCCACTAACTTCTTAGAAACTTGCCTTACAGTATCAAGCATCCATCCAGATTATGAGAGAATTCCCCGTGCTCAAGTTCAGTTATTTAGCGATGCTTATCTTCACTGCAGTCGCATCTTTCTGGCTCGAATTCGCCTTTAAGGTACATATCCTGCGACGCATGAAGCGTGTGCTGCTAAGCCTTCTACCGATCAGTCTCGGATTTTTAATCTGGGATGCCTATGCCATTGCTCAGGGACATTGGTACTTCGACAAAAAGCAGGTCACGGGAGTCAATGGCCCTTTCAACATTCCAATCGAAGAGATTCTCTTCTTCTTAGTTATTCCGCTAGCCGTTCTCATGACGTTAGAAGGAGTAACACGACTGAAACCCAACTGGAAGAATCCGAAGTTACGATAATGATTTATTCAGATATCGTCATTGCAATACTTGTCTTCTCGGTATTTTTCGATTTATTTGGGTTAAAAAACTCGCTGCTCACCAGGCCGCTCTTTTGGTCCTCGTACGTGATTATTCTGCCCTTTCAGCTGCTAACTAATTGGTGGCTCACATCTCGCAATATCGTCATGTATGACCCCCACGTCATTAGCGGTCTGCACATTATGAGCGCTCCAGTTGAAGATTTGATCTTCGGCTTTGCCCTTATTCTCAATATTATGGGGATGTGGGAGTACTGGGGCATAAAAGGAGTGCAAAAAGATTAAGCAAAGAAAGATATCCTTCTACCTTATTCACTTAGGGGCGGTAGCTCAGTTGGTTAGAGCCCGGAACTCATAATTCCGTCGTCGTCGGTTCGAGCCCGACCCGCCCCACTTAGCAGATTTTCTCACTATCCTCGCCACATGGGTAAAACAATCGAATTTTCAAATGCTTCGCTTCAAGGTTCGGGCTATTTAGCTTTGCCAGAAAATACAAATGGTCGTGCGGTAATTGTTATTCAAGAGTGGTGGGGTCTGGTCGGTCACATCACTGTTGTTGTAGACAGATTTGCCAAAGCTGGTTTTGTTGCTTTTGCTCCCGATCTATATCACGGGCAAGCATCGAGCGAGCCTGATATTGCAAAAAAGTTAATGATGGAACTCAAACTCGATAATGCAGGAAAGGAAATTGTTAACTCCGCCCACTATCTCTTATCACTTCCGAAAACCTCATCAAAAACCGTTGCAACTGTTGGATTCTGCATGGGGGGTTCGCTTTCAATTTGGAGCGGAACACTCGATCCTGTCATAGATCGCTGTGTTGGTTTCTATCCAGGATCTTCATGGGAACGTCATGCACCACAGTGGAGTAATTACAAAGGAAAGTTTGCAATGATTCACTGCGCAGAGGGTGATGGAACATCTACAGCACCAGGAATACAAGAAGCGGTTAAAGAAATTAGTGCTGCGGGTGGTGGCATCAAGACATTTGATTACCCCGGAACGCAGCACGCATTCTTTAATAATGATCGGCCAGGGGTCTTTGACCCCACATCGGCACAATTAGCGTGGGAAAGAACCCTCGATTTCTTAAAACCTCAGTCAGAGTAATCCTTAAGAGCCGTTGAGTATTTTTTCGCATTCTATGTTTAACTGAAGGCATGAGCACACTAAGAAAAGTTGCTGTTGTAACCGGAGCCAGTTCAGGAATTGGTGCCGCCACAGCCCTATTGCTTGCCCGCAATGGTTATCGAGTAATAGCCGCTGCCCGCCGTTTAGAGCGTTTAGAAGAACTCGCTCGCCGTAACGAAAATATCGAAGCGCATCTATTGGATGTTACTGATCAATCGAGTGTCGATGCATTCGTCAAGACAATTGCCGGAGTAGACATTGATGTCTTGGTAAATAATGCAGGTGGGGCATTTGATTCATCTTCAATTGTAGATTCAGATCCAGAGATCTGGAAAAAGAGTTTTGATGTGAACGTTGTCGGAGCCTTAAGAATGACCAAAGCAATCGCCCCTTTGATGATTGCGGTGGGTAAGGGTCACATCGTTGTTTTAACTTCAACTGCCGGACATGTTGCTTATGAAAATGGCGGAAGTTATGTTGCTGCAAAGTTTGCCGAGCGATCACTTGCACATACCTTACGACTAGAACTCAACGGGACCCCAATTCGAATTTCAGAGATTGCTCCAGGAATGGTTAAAACAGATGAATTTGCAGTTGTGCGAAACTCGGGAGATACAGTGAAAGCCGCTAAAGTGTATGAAGGTGTAGAGCACCCTCTGACTGCCGAAGATATAGCTGAAAGTATTTACTGGACGGTGAGTTTGCCCTCGCATGTAAACATTGATTCAATAATCATCCGCCCAGTAGCTCAGGCAGCAAATCACAAAATCCATCGAACAGGAAAGTAAAGCTTAAAAAATATCAAGCACGCTTTACACAAATCTAGAGGAGAAGCAGATGGCCGTAGCTAGTAAAAAATGGACTGCGCGCGATGCCAGACACTGCATTGTGATTCCCACGGATCTTGATCACAAGTATTCGCGCGGCGTACTTGGCATCATTACGGGCTCGGCTCAATACCCAGGTGCCGCAGTCCTCTCTACTAGTGCAGCTGCAGCAACTGGCATCGGCATGATTCGTTTTCATAGCTCTTCAGGACTTGCCCACCTGGTGCTGCATACAACTCCTTCAGCAGTAGTGCAGCCTGGAAAAGTTAGTGCTTGGTTATTGGGTTCAGGCATAGATGCTAAAAAATACTCAGATATAACCACCTGGCTGCGTCACCGTTGGTTCAAACTTGCCAGCTTACAAAACGTTCCGACAGTTTTAGATGCAGGGGCACTGTATTTAACCGGCTCGCTGGACCAACCAACTTTGATCACTCCCCACAGTGCTGAACTTTCTAAGCTGCTGACAGCTCGGGGCGTGCCGGTCACTGTAGAGGCTATAGAAGGAAACCCGCAGAAATGGGTTACTACAGCCGCACAAACCTTGGGCGTTACGGTCTTGCTTAAAGGTTCACGAACATTTGTGGCAAATGACCAACTGTTAATTGAATTACCAGTTGCAACTCCATGGCTTGCTACTGCCGGTTCTGGCGATGTTTTAGCGGGAATCATTGGCGCGCTTGTAGCAACTAATACCATCACAATTTTAAATGACACGAATCGTTTAGCTCATGTTGCGGCAACAGGTGCATACATCCATGCACGTGCAGCTTCCAACGCATCTAGGGGTGGCCCTATATCTGCCGAAATGATCGTAAAAGAGATCAGCGGTGCCATCTCTCAATTACTGAAATAGATTTTTAATTCTCTCTTAATGTAGCGCGTTGGACTTACTCTATAAATATGAATGAGCGAGTTCTAGTTATTGTTGATGATCCATTTGAATCAACAACACTTGTTGCCGCACTGCAAATGCATGAAATTGACGTCATAGGTGAAGCAAGAAATGAAGCAGTTGCGCTAAATATACAGCGACGATTAAATCCAGATGTAATTCTCTTAGACATGCACGTCGCAGGAGTTTCAGCGATTCAGATTGCAATAAATCTACGTAAGCACAATCCCCTTGTTGGAATAGTAGTGCTTGAGAGCTGCGTTGACTTACGTTTAATCGGTGACACTAATCGAGCGATACCTTGTGGAACTAAAGTTGTTCTCAAAGCATTGGCGAGTGACCTCAATATTTTATGTACTGCAATTAGTAACTCAACTAATTCGGCCTCAAGTAAGGATGAAGTTGAATGGATACATGGCAGCTCTTCTTTAGCTGAAAAGGGAATCCAAGATTTAATGGCACATTTGACCGATCTACAGGTTTCTACGCTGCGATTAGTTGTTGGTGGAATGACAAATGCGCAAATAGGCCGTGAACATTTCGTGAGCGAAAAATCGGTTGAACAGATTATTTCTCGGTTAGCACTAGTTCTTAATCTGCAGCCAGATCGCACTAAGAATTTGCGTGTGCAATTAGTTGGCGAGTATTACAAGTGGCTAGGCGCGCCTCACCACTAACTACCAATACTCACAAGAAACTTCGATAAAGTTTGCCGCTATGGAACTCGCCGAAATCCGCACGCACTGGAACCAGATACTGGACTTAGTGCTCGAGGAAGACCGAATCGCTTGGTTGGCATTTTTTGATGCTCGATTGGCTGATTTCGATGGCACAGTCTTAACGCTTGATTTCTCAGATAGTCGAAAATTTGGATCAGCTCACGAGTATTCAGAGACTCGAGTTAAGCAACATCAACTTCTATCTAAGGTCATAAAAAACTGTCTCAACGTAGAGATTAAGATTACTGAGATATGAAATTCAAACATTTCATAGTGGCACTCGCCCTCGCGCTCTCGCTGATTGAAATGCCATCTAGCACGGCTGCGACTTCGCAACTTTCTATGTCACTGAAGCAGACACCTTCTGCATCTGAAGCATTACTTACTTTTTATGGGACGCTCTCACCTGCTAAATCTGGAATCAATGTCTACATTTACGTTAATTCAAGTGGTTCGTGGGCCCAGACTAGATTTAAGAGCAAAACCACTAAAGCTGGCACCTGGAAAATTGAGGCGTTGGCAACAGCCCTAGAGGCAAAAGTTCAATACCGGGCAAGTGCGCTCGTTGCCGGGAAAAAAATTATCTCTCCTGTTCGCACAATCACGATTAAACAAACCCCCGAAATAACTCAAGCTGATCCTGCGTTAGTGATAACCCCTATGGGACCAGGTGGACGAATCCATGGCGCTGATATAAGTCGCTGGCAACATCCAAATGATAAGACCATTGATTTTGTAAAAATGTATGACGCAGGTATTCGTTTTGTCATGATTAAAGCATCTGACACTCGGGAAAGCGCTGATTTAATATCTTTGAAGTATTTAGTTATGGATCACAGCGCCGCTCAAGCCGCCGGTATTTATACTGGCTTTTATCACTATGCGATCTTGCCTGATATCAGCGATAGTGAAGGCATCGTCCGAGATGCAACTGCGCAAGCACAAAAAGCTATCTGGAGATTGGCTTCTATCGGTGGATATACGCAGCGTGATCTTCCATACGCATTGGACCTAGAGAACAAGTGTGTAAGGCTTTCAACTTCAGGGGCCTGTCAGAAATATGCAACCCGTAGCGCTGTCACACTATGGGCAACTACGTTCTTGCGCATTTTGAAAGAGAAAACGGGCAAAGTTCCGATTTTGTATTCGTACTCAAACTTCCTAGAAAGCTCCATGAATCGCAATGCAGAGCTTGCGCAATATCCACTGTGGCTCGCGCAATATGCAATTGATCCGTTTAATCCAGTTAATCAACCTGGACTCAAAGCAAGTGGTTGCTATGTCCATTCATGGACAGGGGCTAACTGCGATTCCCAATGGACGATGTGGCAATACACATCGTGTGGAATTGCACCCAAGTATGGCGTCCCCGGTTCTCGCTTGGATCTGAATCTATTTAGAGGTTCAGCTACGGACTTCTTAGGACTTGTTCAGGGAAGTTGGACACCACAAGTAGTTGATTTAATGCCTACAAATGAAGCCAGTACATTAACCGTCAATAGATTATCTGCCTCGACAACCAACAAATTAGTTACCTTTAACGTCACTGTCGTGCGCCCAGATCTGACTCCGGTAGTAACTGGAAGTGTAAAACTTGTATTTGATCCCATCAATACGCCAGCAAATAAGCCAATTCAGACTGTGCTGAGAGAAACAAGTGGGTCGTGGACACTTGCCGTTAAAAACGTTACAGCAGGTACCTACTCTGGGAACATCGTTTACACGGACGTTTCTCAAACACATGCTCAAAGTTTTGCACCAGTGATTTTTACGGTGGTGCAGGGTCCAACTCCAGCACCTACGCCTACAACAACTGCTAAAGCAACGCCTAAACCATCATCGGATGGTTGTGCCAAACAGATTAAGAACTAATCTTTTCACTTTCAAAAAGCATCTCATCTAATGCAGTTTTTTCACGCTCAACTAGATCCTCGTATGAGGTTACTGACTCTCTGCGATCTTTTGCAGACCATTCAAGTACAGGTGCGATGATTGCGGCAATATCTCCAGCTAACTCAACTCCATGGTTGATCGCCTCAAAAGCGATTCGTGTTCGGCGAGAAATAACATCATCTACTGTTCGCGCGCCTTCGTGACTTGCTGCGTAATGAACTTCAGCTTTTAGGTAAGGAAGATCTTTGTGTAGCTTCTGCGCTAACGAAGGTTGGCTACCAATGAGATCCAAAATCTCACTAATCATCGAGCCATACCGGTTAAGTAAATGTGAAATCGTCTCTGAATCAAGGCCACTTTCTTCGGCGATTCGCTCACTCTGTTGGACTAATGCAAAGTACCCATCGGCTCCAATGAGTGGAAGTTTTTCTGTTACCGACTCTGGAGTTAGCTTACGGAGCTGATTGACTGCTAAGTCAATAACGTCTTTACCCATAACTCGGTATGTGGTGTATTTGCCACCGGCAATACTCACAAAACCAGCCGCCGGACGATCAACAGTATGTTCGCGCGAAAGCTTTGTTGTAGCTGAGCCCTTGTTATTGGCAACTAATGGTCGCAAGCCTGCATAAACCCCAATGATTTCCTCGGTTTTTAATTTCGGCGTCAGGACTCTGTTAGCTTGATCAAGAATATATTGAACGTCCTCACGTGTAGCAAAAGGTTCAGCACGGTCTCCTGTATATGGCGTATCAGTAGTTCCGACAATCCACTTATCGCCCCAAGGAATCAAAAAGAGAACAGATACTGGTGTTTTTAGAATAATTCCAGCGTTAGATTTGATCGCAGAGCCTGGCAAAACAATGTGGACGCCTTTACTCATTGTCACGCCATAGCCAGCCTTTAACTCAAACTTCTCATGCAGTTCATCGCTCCAAATTCCAGCACACATTACTGTGACTGTGGCCTTTATTGATATTGATTTTCCGCTTACTAAATCTTTTGCTTTAACTCCGACGACTCGCTTGCCTTCTCGAATTAAAGAATCGGCGCGAACTCGGGTTGCAATTATTGCGCCATGTCTTGCGGCAGTACGTGCAACTGAGAGCGTATGACGTGCATCATCGACTTGAGCATCAAAGTATTTGATTGCACCCATGATGATGTCCGGACGCAGCGATGGTGCAATCTCATTAATCTGTCGCTGGCTAATATGTTTGTGCCAAGGCAATGCTCGCTGGAAGCCGCGCAGTGCGTCATAGAGAGCAAGACCTGCACCAACGTATGTGCGCTCTTTGAATTTTTCAGTTAGCGGAAAGAGAAACCCAACAGGCTTAACTAAGTGTGGGCATAGAGTCGAAACTAATAACTCTCTTTCATGCAAAGCTTCACGTACTAATTTAAAGTCATACTGTTCTAAGTATCGCAAGCCGCCGTGAATTAACTTGCTGGATCGGCTTGACGTTCCTGCAGCGATATCCTGCGATTCAATGAGTGCAACTTTTAAGCCGCGAGAGGCGGCATCTAAGGCTGCGCCTACTCCTGTAACTCCCCCACCGATTACGAGAACATCAAAGTTTTCGCTGCCTAATTCGGCTACAGCACTGTGACGTTGCTCGGGGCTTAGCTGGGATAAAAACATGTGCGTTGCATCTCCATAACGGGTTTTGTAGAGTTAAGCCTAACCCACCTTGGAAAAGGAATGCACACCATGACCTACATCGGCAGTTTGGACCAAGGAACCAGTAGCACCCGATTTATGATTTTTGATCACTCGGGAAAAGTTGTGGGACAACATCAATTAGAGCATCGCCAGATCCTGCCGCACGCTGGCTGGGTCGAACACGATGCTGGCGAAATTTGGGATCGCACCCAAGAAGTTATCGCCGGGGCACTCAAACAGGCCAATATTTTGGGTTCAGATCTAGCCGCGATAGGTATAACAAATCAGCGTGAGACTACGGTGGTCTGGGATATCACAACTGGCCGTGCGCTATCGAATGCAATCGTGTGGCAGGACACACGCACCACTGAATTCCTGTCCACTTTAAGCGACCAGGAAAAAGAGAGTATTCGCTTCAAGACTGGCCTGACTATTGCGCCCTATTTCTCTGGCAGCAAAATGAATTGGCTCATCAAAAATGTCCCAGCAGCAACTTCGCCCAACGCCCGATTTGGAACTATCGACTCCTGGCTCTTGTGGAACTTATCTGGCGGAGTTCAAGGCGGTGTGCACGTTACTGATGTTACAAATGCTAGTCGAACATTATTGATGAACCTTGAAACCTTGAACTGGGACCACGAGCTTTTGGAAATATTCGGAGTACCCCTTAGCGCGCTTCCAACTATCAAATCCTCATCCGAGCAGTACGCGCTCACAAATCCCCATGGGCCTTTCGGTAGCGCAATTCCAATCGCGGCAATTCTGGGAGATCAACAAGCTGCAATGGTCGGTCAAGTGTGTTTTGATCGCGGGGAATCTAAAACAACATATGGAACTGGAAATTTTGCTTTGCTCAATACTGGAACTCAGATTGTTAGATCTAAAAATGGATTGCTGACTACAGTGTGTTTCAAATTTGGTGATGCACCTGCACACTACGCACTCGAAGGCTCTGTTGCAGTAACCGGATCTGCAATTCAGTGGCTGCGTGATCAATTGGGCATTATCTCTAACGCCGCAGAAACTGAGCATTTAGCTTTAACCGTTAATGACACTGCAGGTGTTTATTTCGTTCCAGCATTCTCTGGACTCTTTGCGCCATATTGGCGCAGCGATGCGCGCGGCGCGATTGTCGGCCTGACGCGTGCTGCAACTAAAGCACACCTTGCTCGAGCTGCTCTTGAGGCTATTTGCTATCAAACACGCGATGTTATGGATGCCATGGTTGCCGATAGCGGAGTTCCTATGTCTGAAATGCGAGTAGATGGCGGGATTACTGCTAACTCATTGTGTATGCAGATGCAGGCCGACATCATGGGCATCGATATTTCACGTCCACTTGTTGCCGAAACAACTGCATTAGGTGCAGCTTATGCAGCCGGGCTCGCGGTTAAATTCTGGTCATCACCTGATGAGCTTCGATCACAATGGCAGGAATCGCGAAGATGGGCACCCACTAGCAGTGCTGAAACTCGTGAATCTGGTTATGTGCAGTGGAAAAAAGCAGTTGAAAGAACATTGAATTGGGCTGATTAAAGCTTCGTAATCTCAATCAAGAACGCATTAGCTGGAGCAAGAATTGGCGTGCTCACTCCAACGTGCGCAAGTACCGCACCTGAAAGTTCAATCCCCTTCATCCATTCTGGTGGTGAGATCAGCATGTACCGCGGAGCGCCTGCAGGAAAGACTGCTTTGACTTGATATGTTGCATTTAAATCTAGCCCCGGAAATTTCAATGCTGCGGGATGAATAACACCAGTTGGTGTGAGTTGGACATAGGCAAAGATTGCTTGAGACTTATCCGCAGATGCAACACCATATAAATAACCATGATCATCAGGGTAATCAACACGAATTGATTTTCCAGAGTGCAATAAGGTGCGATTTTTTTTATAATATGTTGCCCACGTCTTTAAGTATGTACGTTCCTCTGGAGTCACCTGAGTAATATCCCACTCGATTCCGGCATGGCCAAAGAGTGCAGTAACTGCACGCATTGAGAGCTCAAGTGTTCGGCCAGTTTGATGACCATGTGTTGGGCCAATATGGGTTCCCAGCATCTCTGGCGGAATAACTTGCCCGGTCCACCTTTGAATACTTTGACGCTCCAGTGCATCATTGTTATCGCTAGTCCAGAAACGATCGACATAATCGATAACTCCTAAATCGATTCGGGCTCCGCCCGATGCACACGATTCAATCTCTAAAGCTGGGTGACGTACTTTTAGTTCGGCAAATAATTTGTAAATCGCCTGAGTTTGGCGACGCACACCGGCATGACCTAAATGACCAGCATCGACTAATACGCGATTGTGATCCCATTTAATATAGGCAATCGAATGAGCGGCAAGAATCGCCGAGGTCTGCTCAAGTACATGACTAAATGCCGCTTCGTGTCCTAAATCCAAAACTAATTGATGACGCCATAGAGGAGGAACCCGATCGCCCTCATGCAAAATCCATTCAGGATGAGCGCGATAAAGATCTGAATCCGGATTGACCATCTCGCCTTCAAACCACAGCCCAAACTCAATTCCCTCAGCTTTTATGTAATTTATGATCGGTGTTAAACCTTGTGGCCAGACTTCATTGTCGATAACCCAGTCACCTAGACCCGCGCGATCATTTCGTCTTGAATGAAACCACCCATCATCTAATACAACGCGTTCGATACCTATATCGGCAGCAACGTCAACCAGTGCCTTGATTTTCTCTTCATCGTGGTCAAAATAAACTGCTTCCCACATATTCAATGTTAAGGGGCGGGGACGCTGAGGATGATTGGAGCGTGCACGAATATGTTCGTGATAAGCCGCACTAATGCCATCTAAGCCTTGTTCTGAAAAGACTGATTTGAGTAATGGTGCTTGATAACTTTCTCCAATAGATAGAACAATTTCACCTGGTAACAAAAGCTCACCAGCCCCTGTTGACTGCTGGCCATCAAAGCCTCGTTCAATCACGTACTGAGAGTTTCCACTCCATGCAATGCTAGTTGCCCAAGCGCTCCCTGATTGAAATGTCGTGCTAGAACTTAATGCAATATTTGCGATTGAGAAATTATGCCCGCTTCGGCCTTCACGCGATTCGCGAACCCAAGTACCAATTGCGATATCTCGTCTTTGTGGTTGGCGTTCATTTGACCAGCGTCCTGCAAAATCTAAACTTTGTTGGGCTTCTTGAGGTAGTGGTAGCCAATGGACAAATTCATTGAGAGTGTAGTTACTCTTACCAATATTTTTTACATAGGCGCTTTGAGTTAATACGCCATACTTATCTAGATCAAATACAATTCCAACTTCTAGTTCTGCGTGAAAATCTCGTAGAGTGATTGCACAGTGATTGTGGTTATGATGAAAATCGGTTACTTCAAACTTTGTTGACCAGGCTTTTCCATCTCGGTGCCCCGATAAAGCTGGACGACCTAAAAATCCGCGTGAACTTTCTCGCATAATTCCGGCGAATTGAGCTTCATCCCATGAACTATTACTAATAGAAGGTGTGCTGGCAAAGCCAACTTGCGCTATTTCGCCTGTGAGAGGCGCGCCCCAATGACGAATTACCAAGGCGCCATCGACAACTTCGAGGAGTATCGAGGATGTTGGTGCGCTCAAAAGTGCAGATTGCTTGCTCACAAAGGTAGAGTAACGACACTATGGCGCAGAGTAAAAAACTATCGGCTGGCATAACGCGTAATAATCGCGAGATGGCTGATGGGCGCACTATTCGTTACTACGACACTGCCGGTCAAACCCGTACCGCGCCAGATCTGCGTCCAGTAGAAACCCAGCCAGAGATTGGTGAGTTGCGCTTAGATCCCTTGGTAAATGAATGGGTAGCAATGGCAGCTCATAGACAGGGTCGAATCTTTTTGCCGCCTAAAGAGTTGTGTCCCCTGTGTCCAACAACTGGTCAACTACTTACTGAAGTTCCCGAATCAGATTTTGAAGTCGTAGTCTTTGACAACCGCTCACCTTCACTGCGTCCACCAACTGGAGATTGGGCGTTGCCAGATCAAGTTGGGCCCGATACAGATTTAGGCACCGCAGCTGGAAAGTGTGAAGTTATTTGTTTTACCGCAGATCATGGAAAGTCTTTTAAAGATTTAACTGCCTCGCGTGTGCGTGTGTTGCTGGAGGCTTGGATTGATCGTACAGAAGAGCTTTCATTATCACCGTATATCGAACATATTGCTCCATTTGAAAATCGAGGCGAAGAGATTGGCGTAACTCTTTCTCACCCACATGGTCAGATTTATGCCTACTCATATCTTCCGCCCCGCGTAGAAAAAATGTTAGCGGCGGCTAAAAAGTATAAAGAGTCCAATGGAAAAGTTTTATTCGATGAAGTGTTAGCCCGTGAGATTCGAGATAATGAGCGCATAATTTCCCGAAATGATCGCTGGATTGCATTTGTTCCTTACGCCTCGCGTTACCCATTTGAAATTCACGTTGCGCCATTGCATCCAGTTGCTGATTTGACTGGGTTAACTGACGCCGACCGCGAAGCGTTTCCAGAGATTGCACTTGATGTGATGAAACGTCTTGATGGAGTATTTGGAATTGAAATGGCCTACATCGCGGCCTGGCATCAAGCCCCGGTTCGGACCGGTCGGGATTTACTGCGACTGCACTGGCAAATAACAAGTGTCCGACGAGCGCCAGGAAAATTAAAGTATTTAGCGGGATCTGAATCGGCCATGGGTGCATTTATTATGGACATGCGACCAGAGCAATCAGCTGCTCAGCTTCGCGAAGTCACTGTGTAATCATGCGGGTTTTAGTCACCGGTGGAACCGGTTATATCGGCTCAACTGCAGTAGAGATCTTGAGTAAAAAAGGTTTCGAGATTTCAATTTTAGATGATTGCAGCACCGGCCACGCCGATAGTGTGCCAACCGGCGTGCGTTTTATACAAGGCTCATTGCTCAATAAATCCGATATCGCAACTGCCCTGCATGATGTAGATGCAGTAATGCACTTTGCTGGAAAGTCTCTTGTGGGCGAATCCGTTGAAAAACCAGATTTGTACCATTTAGTAAATGTAAATGGAACTCGCAATTTGTTAGATGAGATGAAGAATGCCACGGTAACCAAAATAGTTTTTTCTTCTTCGGCTGCAACCTACGGAGAGCCAGATGTGATTCCTATTCCAGAAAGCGCGTCAACTAATCCAACAAATCCTTATGGCGCAACTAAATTAGCTATCGACACCATGATTAGTAGAGAATCACAAGAACAAGGAATCTCTGCAGCATCTCTTCGCTATTTCAATGTCGCTGGTGCACTTAAAAGTGATAGAGGTTGGTTAGCTGAGCGCCATAATCCGGAGACTCACCTGATTCCAAATGTCTTGCGAAGTACGCACGCTAATCCGGTAAAGATTTTCGGTAACGATTGGCCAACTGCCGACGGCACATGTATTCGGGATTACGTACATGTAATTGATCTAATTGATGCTCATATTAAAGCCCTTGACTCTCTCACCGTTGGGGTCCATGAGATTTATAACCTCGGCAGTGGCGATGGCTACTCAGTTCGCCAAGTTGTGGCGGCGGCGGCTCTGGCAATTGGTTATGAAATTCCTACAATAGATTCACCACGTCGTGCGGGAGACCCTGCAATTCTTATTGCCGATATCAATAAGGCAAAGGTGCACCTTGGTTGGACTCCAACTCGCGGAATTAATGAGATGGTTGCCGACACGTTGGCATCTTTTGCTTAGGCCAATAAATGTCACACATTGATAGAAAATTCGTCGATACTTTCGGCCAATCCCCTGACATCGTTGCGTCGGCACCTGGGCGAGTAAATCTCATAGGTGAACACATCGATTACAGCGATGGCTTTGTTCTACCCTTTGCAATCGCAGATCGAACATATGTAGCAATTCGAAAAAGACCCGATCGATTGGTACGAATTGCATCTGTACAGCGGCGAAACAAGATCGTCAGCGCCAAATTAGATGACATCGAACCCGGTCTCAAAGGTGAATGGGAGCGATATGCCCTTGGCGTGATCTGGGCAATGGGAGTAAAGCAGGGTCTGGATGTACTGATCGACGGTCATGTTCCATTAGGTGCCGGACTCTCATCTTCTGCGGCCCTGGAGTGCAGTATTGCCACTGCACTCAACGACTTATTCTCCTTGGGTTTTGATCTTCAATCACTTGCACGCTTAACACAAAAAGCTGAAAATGATTACGTTGGGGTGCCCTGCGGAATTATGGATCAGTCGATTTCACTCATGGCACACACTGGCTCCGCGCTCCTGCTCGACTGCCGTGATCTGAGTTCACGTCATGTAAATTTTGACGTTGCCTCAAGCGGGCTTGAACTTTTAATTATTGATACCCAAGCCCACCACTCCCTCACCGATGGTGGTTATGCCCAGCGTCGACAATCCTGCGAATCGGTGATTAAGAAACTAGATGTGCAATCTATGCGAGAACTTACTTTTGAAAAACTAAATGCCTCAACGGATTTGCTCACTGATATTGAGTTCATTCGTGCACGGCATGCAGTTACTGAAATTGCCCGAGTTCATAGCGCAGTTCAAGCCCTTGAGGCTAAGAATTTTGTAGAACTGGGAAGATTACTTAACGCCTCGCACGCATCACTCAGGGATGATTACGATGTTTCATGCCCTGAACTCAATTGCGCGGTTGATGCTTCGATATCAGCAAGTGCACTTGGAGCACGTATGGTTGGGGGCGGTTTTGGTGGTAGCGCGATAGCACTTATAAAAGCTAGTGCAACCGCAGATACGATTCATCACATTGAAAATGCATTTAAAAAACTAAACTTTAAAGCCCCACGATTTTTTACTTCACTGCCCAGTCAAGGTGCCGAAATTATGCAACGGGGCTAATAGAAATAACTTCCACTCCACCAATTGAGTTAAGCAAATCAAGCAAATCAGTTGGATCACTTCCTGGAACTGCGACAGTAATATCATCAAAGCCACGGCCATCTTCAGATTTCAAAACGACTAGCTCTCGAATATCGCCTCCAGCTGCTCCAATAGCAGAGGCCAATAAGCCAAGAGAGCCAGGGCGATCGGGCAAAGCTACGTTAAGTCGAAATAAGGCCATGCGTAAATCTTACTGCCTCTTTATTCTTAAAAATTACGCCAGTACTACCCACGCGCCGTCAATAGCAACTTTTACCGAACGAAGTGGATTTTGAGCTGGTCCGATAACTACTTTCCCAGACTTAAATGGATCGAATTGAGCACCGTGGCAGGGACAAGCCAGAGTTTTACTGCTGCTTGAATACCCGACAGTGCATCCTTGGTGAGTGCAAATTGCTGAGTAAGCAAAGACACCGTTTTTCGTTCTAAATAAAACCACTGGCTCACCGTTTGCAAGAACAAAGTTTTTGGTTGAGCCAACCTTGAGAGAAGCGAGTTTCATCACTTTGGTTTTACCCGATGCTGCGGCACTCTCTTGCACCACAGCTGGGGTGAAGATTCTGCCTACTCCGGCGAATGCAGTGGCTAGTGCAGCGATGATTCCGATTCGCAATACTCCGCGACGTTCAAAAGACATTGAAAAGCCCTTTCGTTTATTTCTGATCATGAGTAAGTAACTGAGCCAAAGAATCGCATAAGCAGAATCGCTGGCTAAGAAATAGGGATGAGCATGAAAACTACTTGCAAGCCATAGACCCACTGACATTGAAAACCCACCAAAGGCTGCAAGTGTTGGTGTAACCCATAGAAGCGTGGCTAAACCTATTGCAAACTCAGAAAGCATGACGAATATACCCACTTGCATTGAGTGCTCAATTAACTTGTTAAATGCAAAGCCAACCGGAGATTGTGTGGAATATCCGGTTAGCTGTGTTCCAATGAAGCTAGAAGAACCTCGCGTTAAAAACCCAGCATCCGTCGCCTTATTCCACCCTGCATAGATCCATGTAGCCCCAAGCCACAGGCGCATGATACGAAGTGCTGGTGTTTGGTTACGCCATGAATTTGTGGCAGTTCTAAGAAATGTTTGGATGAGAGACATATGCAGGATAATAAAGGTTGAACCTGTGAAAATGCCCCGCTAAAGCTCCCTGACTTGGATTCGAACCAAGAACCTGCCGGTTAACAGCCGGCTGCTCTGCCATTGAGCTATCAGGGATCAATGAGTACGAGCGCAAACTCTAGCGCACGCGGGCAGAGTTACGAAAATTGAGGTTTTTACAGCCCACCGAGGGCTAAATCATGCAGAGTTCGGCGGGTACTTTCCAAGGCTACTAAAGCACTAAATGCTGCGTTGTACTCAATCTCATTTTCTACAGGATTTAAACGTTGAAGACTAGATTTCAATGCCGCGATCGAGCGTGAGATTGCAACCTCGCGCAATCTGGCCACAATACTTTCGATGTAGACAGCGGTTGGCTTACCATCTGCGCGAATGGGCTCGACAGTCAACTCTGTAAAAATGGTTGCAATCTTCTCATCCGCAATATCTGTGTGAGAAATTTGAGGGTGCTCATCAATTGTTTTTCGCATCTCTCGATAAGCCGGATGAGTAAAAGCATCTGCTTCAATATCGGCCCACAAAGTTCCGGTAAAAAGTTGAGGTTCTTGCAAGCGCGACTTTAAGACTTCACGCTCTAAAATCAAACGTGCGTCATGTGGATCAGGGCGCCAATTATTGTCCTCGCTACTAGGTTCAGAAACATCTCCAGTCCGTGGACGAGCTTTTATACCCTGTGCTACCGCTGCTGAAACGATTTCAACTTCAACACCTAACCAGCCTGCTAATAATCGTGTGTATTCAGGACGCAACGACTTATCGCGAATTTGAGCGACTAACGGTGCTGCTGCATTGAGAGCATTGACACGCCCTTCAGCTGAATCAAGTTTGTGATGGGCCAACTCGCTTCGAATTGCAAATTCAAATAGGGGGACTCGGCGAGCAATTAAGTCCCGCAGTGCTAAATCACCCTTCTGCTGACGAAGGTCGCATGGATCAAGACCATCTGGTTCAACTGCAACAAAAGTCTGTGTTACAAATTTCTGATCTTCACTAAAGGCTCTCAATGCAGCTTTTTGTCCCGCTGCATCGCCATCAAAAGTAAAGATCACTTCGCCACGAAAAGCATCGTCATCCATCAGTAGCCTGCGCAAAATACGGATATGGTCTGCGCCGAATGCCGTTCCACATGTTGCAACAGCTGTAGTGATTCCAGCTAACTGCGCCGCCATAACATCGGTATAGCCCTCAACAATGACAGCCTGGCGCTTCTTAGCAATCTCTTTCTTAGCAACGTCTAAACCATAAAGAACTTGACTCTTTTTATAGATGGGGGTCTCGGGAGTATTCAGATACTTAGGTCCTTGATCAATCTCATCACTTGCTAACTTGCGCGCACCAAAGCCAACTACATCACCGGAAATATCTTTAATTGGCCAGGTAAGTCGATTGCGAAATCTATCGATTGGTCCGCGTTGACCCATCTTAGAAAGTCCGGCAGTTTCAAGTTCATCAATTGAATAACCAAGAGCTCGTAAATGTTTTGTTAGTGCATCCCATTCATCGGGAGCAAAACCAACTCCAAATGACATACATGCAGCCTTATCAAATCCACGTTTAGTTAGTAACTCCCGACCATGCTGGGCAGCTGGTGAGTTAAGTTGTTCTTGATAAAACTTTGCTGCTTCAGCGTTAGCTGAAATTAATCGAGAGCGTGCACCTGCTGAGAAAACCGGTCCGCTGCTGCCGCCTTCTTCGTATCTGAGTGTGTACCCCAAGCGATCAGCTAAGCGCTCTACAGTCTCAGTGAACGTGAGATGATCGATTTTCATCAAGAAAGCAATAACATCTCCACCGGTCTGGCATCCAAAGCAGTGGAAATATCCCTTACTTGGAGTGACGTGAAATGAAGGTGATTTTTCATCATGAAAAGGACATAAGCCTTTTTTCTGACCGCCACCAGCGCTCTTGAGTTGAACGTAGTCCCCGACGATTTCATCGATAGGCGCGCGATCGCGAATGTAGGCAACATCCTCATCACGTATACGTCCGGCCATAACCTAACCTTATCGAGATGGGCTCAAGCGAGCATGCAAGGCGTAAGCGCCAGGGTCTGTAAGGGCTGCAACTTGGTCAATGACGACGCGCATCCGTGCGCTTTCATCGGCAGCCTCATCCCAGGCTTTGAGAAAAATCGAATCCAATTCACGCGGTGCACACGAGCGGAGCATGTCTACAAGTTCGGCAATGATAATTTGCTGCTTGGCATATCGATCTTGGGAATGCGCTGCGTTAATTAAGTAGTGTCCAGCAATCGCTTTTAAGAAATCAACTTCGATCAACTGCTCGCGAGGGATCTCAAGATTTGCACTATAACGAGAAAGCGGGCCATCGCCATGAACCTTTCTAGTCTCAAGCTCTGCTGCCAAAACAAATCGCCCAATTAACTGGCTCGTAGAATCCTTTAATCGAGCCAGGGATCTATGCGTGCCATCGAAATAATGTGGCCATGCTGAAAGTTGCGAAAGCCGCTTATGCGCATCTTCGGCTTCGGCTTCACTAGCATCACTTGCGTAATCATTGGTCATCACGCGATAGATTTCAGCAAAGTCCTTCTCAAAATTCTTAACTGAGATTTGCCCAACGAATATCGCATCCTCTAGATCATGAACAGAGTAAGCGCAATCATCCGACCAATCCATGATCTGGGCTTCAATACATTTCCTATCTTTTGGTGCGCCTTCGCGCATCCAATTAAAGATTTCTACGTCATCGTCATAGACGCCGAATTTGCGTGGATTCTGTGTGCGCGCCCAGGGATACTTTGTTGCACCATCTAAAGATGCTCGAGTTAAATTAAGTCCAACACTTTTTCCGTTGGTATCGACGGTTTTAGCTTCAAGTCGCACGAGCAATCTAAAGCTTTGCGCATTTCCCTCAAAGCCACCGTAATCTTTAGCAATCTCAGCAAGTGCTTCTTCCCCATTGTGACCAAAAGGAGGGTGGCCTAAGTCATGAGCTAAGCAAGCAGTATCCTGTAAGTCAGGATCAGCTCCTAAAGATTCGCCCAACTCTCTACCAATTTGAGCGCATTCTAAAGAATGTGAGAGACGAGTGCGTTGGAAATCATTCTCCCAAGGAACTGCAACTTGGGTCTTAGCCGCCAATCGACGTAAGGCTGCTGAGTGAATTACCCGTGCTCGATCGCGCATAAACTCTGTACGTCCAACACGTTTTGCTGGCTCGTCCAAGAATCTCTCTTGATCGAATTGGCTATAGGTCACGGCACAACCTTAGTGAGAATATCGGCGCCCGGTAAATGATCACTGACCTGAACCCCACGCCGGCCTACGGTTATATACACTAAATAAGCGCCAGCCTCTCGCAATAAGTACCTGTAACCAGAGTTAGAAATCGTATTAGGCCCACTCTTAACTGGCGAACATGTACTAATAATTCCTTGATCATTCGCCATTGTCATGGCGCGCTTGCAATGAAAAGGATCGGTAACGATTATTACATCACTGACCATTCGTTTTTTCATGAGTGCTGCATAAGCCTTAGTACTTACTAGTGTATCCCGACCTACTTCAATCGCAGTAATCTTTTTTGCCGGTACTCCATGAGTTCGTAACCAATATTTTCCCGAAGCTGCCTCAGTTGTGCGGTCACCAGGAGCACCAGCACCAACCGTGATGATTTTTGGCGCTAGACCTAATTCAAAGATCCGCTTTGCCTCAACTAAGCGAGCTTCTAGCGCTTCACCTGGTCTGCCATTTAACTGTGCAGTTCCAAGAACAACAATCACATCTGCGTGGCGCACGACTGGATTTTTAGCTGCGCGCCACACTTGAGACACTGCATATCCAGGTGCGACTAAAGCAACAATAATAATCAGCGTGAGAGTTCGACGAATCCAGCGAAATAAAAACATCTATCCCCCTGAAAATGCATCTTCTAGTTCAACATGAACTAACTCATCTGGATCATTGAGCCAACCATCTGGCAATGTGGGCGGTCTACCATGACTTGTACGCCCACGAGGTTTTTCACCAACTTCAACTGGATACGGTTGGTCCTCGAGTAAATCTAATAACCCTCGCATCTCATCCAACGAAGAAACCATGCCTAAGTCATGTCGAATTTCTCGCGCTACGCGAAAGCCCTTTAAATACCAGGCCATGTGCTTTCGCATATCCCGCATGCCACGATCTTCAGACTCTAAATATTCAACAATCAAATGTGCATGGCGAAACATTACTTCTCGTACCTGATGTAAATCAGGCGTCAACTCTTTTTCATTTCCGGTAAGGGCTGCAACTAAATCGGCAAATAGCCATGGACGTCCTAAACAACCTCGTCCCACTACGACTCCGGCACAACCGGTTTCTTCAACCATTCGGACGGCATCGTGACCAGACCAGATATCGCCATTGCCCAAAACCGGCACCCCAGTTGGCTTTAAGTGCTCCACCAAAGCCGCGATTGCCGACCAATCGGCTTTGCCCTCATACATTTGCGCCGCAGTGCGTGCGTGGAGTGCAACCCATGAGACTCCTAGGTCAGCTGCTGACTTAGCTGCCTCTAAATATGTGTGGTGATCACTATCAATACCAATGCGCATTTTAACTGTAACTGGAATTCCAAAAGGTTTAGCCGCTTCAACAGCTGCTTGCACAATGCTAGAAAATAATCGTCGCTTATATGGAAGCGCAGCGCCTCCCCCTTTGCGAGTAACTTTTGGTACAGGACAACCAAAGTTCATATCAATGTGGTCGGCAAGATTTTCTTTTCCCAACATGGTTACAGCTGCACGCATGGTTGTTGGATCAACGCTATATAACTGTACAGAACGTGGCCATTCATCTTTACCTGGAACAATCATGCGCAACGTTTCGGGGCGGCGTTCGATCAATGCTCGAGCAGTAACCATCTCAGAGACAAATAGTCCAGCACCTTGTTCGCGACATAATGTACGAAATGGCGCATTGGTTATTCCGGCCATAGGAGCAAGAACAACCGGTGGATCAACAAAGTGATCACCGCTTGCTAATGGAAGTAAAAGTGGTTTTAGCAACCTAGTAGTCGTGGTGCTAGCCAGGCTTCAACCTGATCAAGGCCGATGCGTTCTTGCGCCATCGTGTCACGATCGCGAATTGTTACTGCATTATCGTCTAAAGTCTCAAAGTCGATAGTGATGCAGTATGGGGTTCCAATTTCATCTTGACGACGATATCGACGACCGATTGCACCGGCATCATCAAAATCAATGCTCCAGTTCTTGCGCAGTTGTGCGGCAAGATCTCGTGCCTTAGGCGATAGATCGGCATTTCTAGATAGCGGTAGAACTGCTGCCTTAATAGGAGCTAAGCGATGATCGAGCTTGAGGACTGCCCGTTTTTCCATCTCGCCTTTGCTATTTGGAGCTTCATCTTCAGTAAATGCATCCATTAAGAACGTGAGTGTGCAACGGTCAACACCTGCTGCAGGTTCAATAACATACGGAGTCCAACGCTCTCCCTTTTCTTGATCAAAGTAAGACAAGTCCTTGCCGGAGGCGGCCGAGTGGGCTTTTAAGTCGAAATCTGTGCGATTAGCGATGCCCTCTAACTCTCCCCATTCAGTGCCAGCAAACTCAAACTTGTACTCAATATCTGCAGTGCGCTTTGAATAGTGCGATAACTTCTCTTGTGGATGATCAAAGAGGCGCAGACGCTCTGGATTAATTCCAAGATCTACATACCAAGCCATACGCGTATCTATCCAATATTGATGCCATTCTTCATCGGTACCTGGTACTACAAAAAATTCCATCTCCATCTGCTCAAACTCACGCGTACGGAAAATAAAGTTTCCAGGCGTAATCTCATTACGGAAAGATTTTCCAATCTGACCAATTCCAAATGGTGGTTTTTTACGTGATGTAGTCATGACTTGATCAAAGTTAATAAATATTCCCTGCGCGGTCTCTGGACGCAAGTAAGCAAGACCAGATTCATCTTCGACTGGTCCAAGGTATGTTTTTAACATTCCGCTAAATTGTTTTGGCTCAGTGAACTGACCCTTGTTGCCACAAGCTGGACAATTTATTTCAGTTAGCGATGTCGCCTCTTTTTTGTGCTTAGCTTCGAAAGCTTCCATTAAATGATCAGCGCGATAGCGCTTGTGACATGCAGTGCACTCAGTGAGTGGATCACTAAAAGTTGCTACGTGACCCGATGCTTCCCACACCTCTTTAGATAAAATTACACATGAATCCAGACCGACGACATCCTCGCGGCCCATGACCATAGATTTCCACCATTGGCGCTTAACATTGTTTTTTAACTCAACACCCAATGGGCCGTAATCCCACGATGCTCGAAGTCCTCCATAGATTTCTGATGACGGGTAAACAAACCCACGTCGCTTTGCAAGACCTACGATATTTTCTAAACGATCCGTTGCCACAATAATCTCCATCCGGCTGGCTGTCGGCGAAAAGCAACTGGTGTTACCTTCGTGATGCCAATTTTACTCGGTATCAGGGCGTTCATATGCACCAGGCTCATCAATTGCCGTGGCTAAGAGTGGAATCGCCACCATTTTGACCTGGTTATTGCTCAAAGCGCGTCGATAGGAGCCGACGTTTTCCCATACGGTTGTCAACGTCCACAACGTGGTCTCATCAAGATTCTGGCCGATGTACCCGTTGAGATAGCCAGCACAGAGCGAAAATGCATCGTGCGCGCTGAGAAGATCTCGGTGAAATTGGCTGGCATCGGCTAAGCGGACGTTAAAGCGAGCGATTGCGATCATGGGCCTTAGCCTAATCGCGATATTCTAAAACTATGAATCTAGCCATCCTTTTTGCATTCTTTACCGTGATGGCTACTACTGCCGGTGGAGTCTTGGCATTTAGATCGCGGGATCGTTTCCATTTAGTACTTGGACTTTCAGCTGGCCTACTTTTAGGTCTCGTTGGTTTTGATTTACTGCCAGAAGTCTTTGATATGAATAAGGACATCGTTGGCGGCGTACCAGTAGTGTCAATCGCGATACTTGGTGGATTTTTGCTTTTACATATTCTTGAAAGAAGTTTCGGTTCTCACGAACCTGTGGATTCAGATTACGGTCACGAGCATGATCACCATTCAATCTCTGGAACTCTTGGAGCCCTTGCCATGGGTGGACATGTCTTCCTCGATGGCGTTGGCCTAGGTGTTGCATTCAGAGTTAGCACATCTTTAGGTATTGCAGTTTTCTTGGCCGTTGTAGTCCACGCTTTTAGCGATGGTCTTAATACCGTCTCCATGTTAGTAAAAGGTGGACACTGGACTAAATCTAGTAAGTATTTACTCGCGGTAGATGCAGTTGCACGAATTGGTGGCGCAACTATAGGAACGTACTTAGCGCTCAATGACAAATACCTTGCACTCTATTTAGCGCTCTTCTCTGGCTTTGTTATCTATATAGCCACTTCACATATTCTGCCTGAAGCTCATTCGCGCCATGAATCACGTTGGACGCTAGTAATGACTGGAATCGGAGTATTGACGATGTGGGCGGTCGTAGCTTTTTCTTAAGCCTTACCGAAACGTCGATCACGCGATGAATACTCTTCAATCGCTTTCCACAAAGTTTTACGCGTGACGTCTGGCCAGAGCACATCCATAAACACAAGTTCGGCATACACGCTTTGCCACGGTAGAAAATTACTGGTGCGCTGCTCACCCGAGGAGCGTAAAAATAAGTCTACGTCGCTCATTTTTGGTTCATCTAAGTATGTGGCAAATAGCTTTTCAGTGATTGCATCCGCCTTAATTTTTCCACGTTTCACATCGCGGGCAAGCTCGGTTGCCGCATCCACAATCTCTGAGCGACCGCCGTAGTTCACGCACATATTCAACGTTAAAACTTTATTTTTTTTAGTTAACTCTTCGGCAGCCTCTAGCTCATTAATAACGCTGCTCCACAAGCGCTTAGGGCGGCCCACCCATCGGATTCTCACACCCATCTCATTCATCTCATCGCGTCTGCGTCTTATTACATCGCGATTAAATCCCATCAAAAATTTAACTTCTTCGGGAGATCTACGCCAATTTTCAGTTGAAAATGCATATGCGCTAATCTCTTTAACGCCGTACTCAATTGCGCCACCAACTACATCAAAAAGTGCTGCCTCCCCTGCTTCGTGTCCAGCAGTACGTGCTAAGCCACGGGCTTTTGCCCATCGCCCGTTGCCATCCATGACAATTGCTACGTGATTAGGAATATGAATTGTCATACACGCTCCACCATTGGCAATGAACGCAAGCCACGTTCTAAGTGCCATTGTAAATATGCAGCGATCAAACCACTAGCCTCTCGGCGAAATTTTCCTTCACTTGCAGATGCAACTTCCCAATTACTGCTCAAAAGTGCGCCCATCAACTCCAACGTTTCAGGTGCAGGTGTTGCACATGCCGATGGCCGACAGTCAGCACATACTGATCCGCCGCCGACTAGTGAAAAGTAGCGATGTGGTCCTGGTTTTTCACAGCGAGAACATAACGTCATCGAAGGGGCGTACCCAGCCACGGCTAATGAACGAAGTAGGAATGCATCCAGAATAAGAAGTGGCTCATATCGATTCTCGGATAAGACCTTCATTGCACCCACAACTAACTGAAACTCTTGGAAAGCCGGCTCTTGTTCGTTGGGACTGAAACGCTCTGCAGCTTCTAGAATCGCTGAAGCAACTGTCCAGCGCTGATAATCCTCAGTGAGGGCTTCACCGTAATTCATAACAGCTTCCACTTGTGTGATCGTGTCAAAGGTTTTTCCAACAAAGAGCTGCACATCGACATGGCTACCGGGCTCAAGTCGGGCACCAAACTTAGACATTGTGCGTCGAACACCCTTTGCGACTCCACGAATTCTTCCGTGATCGCGCGTAAGCATCGTAATGATTCGATCGGCTTCGCCAAGTTTTTGGGTGCGCAGCACAATAGCCTCGTCCCGGTACAAACTCATATGGGTAAAGGTAGTGCGTTGGGTTAGCGAATTGCGCGATTGATGGCAGACACGACTGCCTTCAGTGATGCCGTAGTGGTGTTTGGATCAATGCCCACACCCCAGAAGACTTCACCATTGATTGAACACTCTAAATATGCCGCCGCGGATGCATCCCCACCGGCAGATAGTGCATGCTCGTAATAATCTAAGACACGGACGTCTACGCCGTAGCTCTGCAAAATATTACAGAAAGCCGCGATTGGACCATTACCTTGGCCTTTAAGCTCATGCAATTCGCCGCGATCGGTAATCGAGACAGTTAAGTGAACATCTTCATCTAAAACAGAAGTCTGACTTAAACCCTTTAGGCGAAAACGTCCCCACGGTGCGCTTTGTGTTGGTAGATACTCATCTTCAAATACCGACCACAACGCATCCGGGCTGATTTCTCCACCCTCTTGGTCAGTTTTTGCTTGTACAACTTTTGAAAATTCAATCTGCAAACGACGTGGAAGATCTAAGTGATGCTCATTCTTCATCAGATAAGCAACACCGCCCTTACCTGACTGCGAATTCACGCGGATAACGGCTTCATAACTGCGACCAATATCTAACGGATCGATTGGTAAATATGGAACTGCCCATGTGTGGTCACGAACTTCACGGCCGGCAGTTTTTGCATCGGTTGCCATTAAATCAAAACCCTTTTTAATTGCATCTTGGTGTGACCCAGAAAATGCAGTAAAGACTAGATCTCCACCATATGGATGGCGCTCTGGAACCCGAAGTTGGTTTGCATATTCAACAGTTCGACGAACATCATCGATATTAGAAAAATCAATATGTGGATCGATTCCATGCGTTACTAAGTTGATTCCTAAAGTCACTAAGCAGACATTTCCAGTACGCTCGCCGTTACCAAATAAGGTTCCTTCGATGCGATCGGCGCCAGCTAGATAACCAAGCTCAGCTGCTGCAACACCCGTACCGCGATCATTATGCGGGTGAAGAGAGACAATGACGCTGTCGCGATTTTCTAAGTTGCGACACATCCATTCAATCGAATCTGCATAAACATTTGGCGT
>CAEZXG010000006.1_pt1 | contig 27518 bp, 23 predicted proteins | sample 7265191 | NCBI WGS metagenome assembly CAEZXG01 (sample SAMEA6813902, study PRJEB35770) | uncultured Actinomycetes bacterium | biome: Freshwater; feature: Freshwater reservoir; material: water | place: Czech Republic | collected 2015-11-04 | depth 0.5m m | reverse complement strand
TTTCCTGAATCTATTACGCTTAGATCACTTGATGCTATTCAGATTGCAACAGTGATCTTTTTAGATAAATCTATTGAGGGCGTTGTAACTTACGACAAGCAAATGATAGAAAACGCCAAGAAACTAGGGCTTACAGTTGCTTCTCCAGGAATGAAGTAAGGGGTTACTCGGCTTTCTTTTTAGCTTTGCCCGTTGCAGTTTTCTTTGTCGCCTTCTTAGCGGTTCCCTTTTTCACAACATTTTTAGTCAACGTAGGCGCAGTGTCACTCTTCTTTGGTTTAGCTGCCGCCTTCTTGCGAGCCTTCTTCGGTGAAGGTCCGTTCTCGGCCTCCCACGCACGGCGGCCTGCAAGTAGCTCTAATCCGCGTTCTAACGTCATTCCCTCAGCAGTATCTCCACGGCGAAGCGTTGCATTTGTTTCGCCATCGGTGACATACATACCGAAACGGCCATCCTTAATAATCAATGGTTTTTCAGTTGTTGGATCAACACCGAGCTCCTTAATAGGTGGCTTAGCAACACCGCGACGGCGCTCTTTAGGCTTTGAATAAATTTCTAACGCTTCATCTAACGTCAATGTAAATAACTGATCTTCAGATGTCAGTGTTCGACTATCAAGGCCAGTTTTTAGGTATGGACCATAGCGACCATTTTGAATTGTTATGTCATCGCCAAGAGTGTTAGTGCCTAGTGTGCGTGGCAATGATAAAAGTCGCAGCGCATCTTCATACGTAACAGTATCTAAAGTCATGGTGGAAAGAAGCGAGGCAGTTTTTGCTTTAGGTGCATCGGCTTTTTTGCGCTTTTTCTTTCCTGAAGCTGTCAGCTCTGGTTCAACAACTGGAAGTACTTCAGTGATGTACGGACCAAAACGGCCGCTCTTTGCAATGATTGGCAAGTTAGTTGCAGGATCAATTCCAAGTTCGCGCTCACCTGATGGTGCCTCTAATAGTTCAATAGCTTTTGCAAGCGTTAATTCATCGGGTGCTAATGACTCTGGAATATTTGCAAGCTTGCGCTCTTCATCCGGCAGATTTTGTTGTAAGTAAGCACCGTAGCGACCAACGCGAATTTCAATTGTGTCCGATAAATTCATGGTGTTAGTTGCGCGCGCATCGATTACGCCAAGATCGGCTGAGAGTTCGTTAAGTCCAGGTTGACCATCGACGCCGTAGAAAAAGTCACGCAGCCAATCAACGCGGCCGGCTTCACCAGATGCAATCTTGTCGAGATCTTCTTCCATACTGGCGGTGAATTCATAATCAACCAACTTCGTAAAGTGGGTTTCAAGCAAGCCCGTCACTGAAAAAGCAAGGAAAGTCGGTACTAATGCACGGCCGCGCTTATATACGTAGCCGCGATCTTGAATCGTTTGAATGATGGATGCAAATGTTGATGGTCGACCAATGCCTAACTCTTCTAACTTCTTGACCAATGTTGGCTCGGTGTAGCGGGCCGGTGGCTTTGTTTCATGGCCTTCACATGTGTATTCATTGACTTTAACTGATTGACCCAGCGTCATTGCCGGTAAGCGCTTGTCTTCGGTCTCTTCATCTTTGTTATCGTCGGTAACAATGTCATCGTATGCGGCAAGAAAACCTTGGAAAACGGTTAGGGAGCCATTCGCTCTAAATACGCACGGCCGACCGTCTGAAGCGGAAGCATCAAAATCAACGCGCATCTGCATCTTCTTAGCATCGGCCATTTGTGAAGCAACTGTGCGCTTCCAAATTAAGTCATACAAAGCAAACTCATCACGCGAAAGCTCTGGTGCAAGTTCACCTGGTGTCTTAAAAGTTTCACCAGCTGGGCGAATCGCTTCGTGTGCCTCTTGAGCATTTTTAGTTTTACCAAGATATGTACGTGGTGCATCGGCAACATGGTCGGCGCCGTACAAAGATTTTGCCGCCTTACGTGCTGCATCGATTGCTTGCGCCGATAAGTTAACACTGTCGGTACGCATGTACGTGATGTAACCGTTTTCGTACAGACGCTGAGCAATACGCATTGTGATCTGTGCGCCCCAACCAAGTCGGCTGCCTGCATCTTGTTGCATCGTGGAGGTTGTAAACGGTGGCTTTGGACGTTCGGTGCGTGGACTTTCCTCCATCGACTTAACAGTTAATGGTGAGGCTTTAAGCGACTCAACTAAACCACGTGCACCGGATTCATCAAGAAGAAGAATGTTAGCTAGCGACTTTTCTTTGACTGCGCCATCGGCGCCAAAGTCTGACGTTGCTGCTACGCGTTTGCCTTCAACCTCAAGCAGGCGTGCGTTAAAGCCCAGTGCTGTAACTGCTGCAAGATCCCACCACGCTGATGAAATAAAGGCCATGCGTTCGCGTTCTTTTTCAACGATTAAACGCGTAGCAACTGATTGCACACGTCCAGCAGAGATGCGTGGCATAACTTTTTTCCACAACACGGGCGATAAGCGATAACCAAATAAACGATCCAATACACGACGAGTCTCTTGTGCATCGATTAAGTGGTAATCCAAGTCGCGCGTATTTTCTACAGCCTCTTGAATCGCCTCTTTAGTAATCTCGTTAAAGACCATTCGTTTAATAGGAACTTTTGGTTGCAAAACTTCTACTAAGTGCCAAGCGATTGCTTCACCTTCGCGGTCTTCATCTGTTGCCAAAATCAACTCTTCAGCGTTTTTCATTAGCGCTTGTAGTTCAGCAACTTTCGCGCGCTTATCAGGATTAATGACATACAGCGGCGCAAAATCGTTCTCGATATCTACGCCCTCTTTGGCCCACGCAATTTTTTTATACTCTTTTGGAATATCGGCTGCGCGCTGAGGAAGATCGCGAATATGACCGACGCTAGCCTCGACAACGTAACCGTCGCCGAGGTAGCCGCCAATCTTCCTGGCCTTGGCTGGTGATTCAACAATCACCAGCTTAATAAGGTCAGTCTTTGCTTTAGCCATGAAATCCTTTAGTTAATGTAAATCGAAACTACATTAGACCAGAATCGCTGTGGCTTGACGGCGATTACGAATCAACGCAGCGATGATGACAAGGACTGCGCCTACGCCAATCAGCGTGCTGGTTGTTGTATTTCCACCGAGTGCCAAAGAAACGATTGCTGGGGTGATTAATAGTCCGACTAAGTTCATAACCTTAATTAATGGGTTAATTGCAGGGCCGGCTGTGTCTTTGAATGGATCTCCGACGGTGTCACCAATAATTGTTGCAGCGTGTGCATCACTGTTTTTTCCACCATGGTGTCCATCTTCAACCATCTTCTTCGCGTTATCCCAGGCACCGCCTGAGTTAGAAAGAAATACAGCCATAAGAGTTCCGGTACCGATTGCACCAGCAAGGTATGCACCAAGTGCACCAACACCTAGACCAAAGCCAACTGCGATAGGTGCCATAACTGCAAGCAAACCAGGTGTTGCAAGTTCACGGAGTGAATCGCGAGTACAGATATCAACAACGCGACCGTAGTCAGGCTTTTCAGTACCCTTCATAATTCCTGGGTGCTCAATGAACTGCTTGCGAACTTCAACAACAACTGCGCCAGCTGCACGAGATACTGCATTAACTGCAAGACCTGAGAACAAGAACACAACTGCTGCACCGATAATTAAACCAACCAAGTTACGTGGGTTAGCAACATCTAGAACGCCTTGATACTGAAGTGCAAGATTTGCTGCACCTTGTCCGGCATCAATAACGGCCTGCTTGATTGCATCAGTGAATGCACCGAACAAAGCTGTTGCTGCAAGAACTGCAGTAGCAATTGCAATTCCCTTAGTGATTGCCTTAGTGGTGTTACCAACTGCATCAAGTGATGTAAGAATCTTTGCGCCTTCGCCCTCAACATCGCCAGACATTTCAGCGATACCTTGTGCGTTATCTGAAATCGGACCGAATGTATCCATCGCAACGATTACACCAACAGTTGTTAGTAAACCAGTTCCAGCTAAAGCAATTGCTAGAAGTGAAAGAACAATACTTCCGCCACCTAGTAAAAATGCGCCAAATACTGCAGAAGCGATCAAGATTGCTGAATAAACAGCTGACTCAAAACCTACTGAAATACCAGCCAAAATTACGGTTGCTGCACCAGTTTCAGATGAAGCGGCAACGTCATTTACTGGACGCTTGCCAGTCTCAGTGAAGTAACCGGTGAGAACCTGGATTGCAGCTGCAAGTGAGATTCCAATTAATACTGCACCAATGGCAAGCACGCGTGGATTTGTATTACCTGCGGCAGCAACTGCTTCTGGAGAAAGACCAGTGAGAAGTTTGAAATCTGATGGCAAGTATGTAAATGTTGCGAGCGCAGTTAAACCAGCACTAATTATCGCTGACATAAAGAATGAGCGGTTGATTGCAGTCATTGCTGACTTATCCGTGCTGCGAAGCTTCGTTAAGAAGATTCCGATAACTGCAGTAACGGTTCCAATCGCTGGAACGATAAGAGGGAAGATAAGTCCGGCATCACCGAACGCTGCCTTACCGAGAATGAGTGCGGCAACAAGTGTTACGGCATATGACTCGAACAAGTCTGCAGCCATACCAGCACAGTCACCAACGTTGTCACCAACGTTGTCCGCGATTGTTGCGGCGTTACGTGGGTCATCTTCTGGAATATTCTTTTCAACTTTACCAACAAGGTCAGCGCCAACATCGGCTGCCTTAGTAAAGATTCCGCCACCGACGCGCATAAACATTGCAAGCATCGCTGCGCCAAAACCAAAACCTTCAAGAACAGACGGTGCATTCTCGCGGTAGATAATTACAACAACTGATGCACCGATAAGTCCAAGACCAACAGTTGTCATGCCGACAACTCCACCGGTTCGGAAAGCGATTTGAACGGCCTTCTGGCCATCCTTATTACGAGCTGCATCGGCAACGCGCACATTTGCGCGAACTGCTAACCACATACCGTTGTAACCAACGAGGGCAGAAAACGCTGCACCGATAAGGAAGAAGATTGATCGACCGATACGAATTTCAGAGTCGCCCGGTAGCGCAAACAAAAGTACAAAGACGATTGCTACGAAATACGACAGTGTGCGGAACTGGCGAGACAAAAACGCCGCGGCTCCTTCTTGAACTGCCTCTGCGATTTCGCGCATTTTGGCGGTGCCGTCACTGGCGGCCAAGACCTGTGCACGTAGTGCGTAGGCAACGCCCAAAGCACCAAGCGAGATCGCGAGAACGATGTAGGCATATGTCAGGTTTGATCCGGTTACTTGCACGAGTGATACCGCGCTTGAAGCTTGCATAGGTTCTCCTCCATTGGAGAGTCAGGGGTCGCACTGACCCGATGAACTTGTGAAGTGTAGAGGCCAGCACCCCTATTAGCGCAAATTTATACTTATCTATTACTTCACAGCCCCGGCCGTTAGGCCTCGGATGAAGTAGCGCTGAAGGCTGAAGAAGACCAGGAGCGGCACAGACATCGAGATGAAGGAGCCTGCGGCCACGCTCTGCCAGCCCTCGCCATATTGGCCCAGCATCGCCAATAACTTGTAGGTCAAGACGGGGTGGTCATTGCCCACGAAGACGAAGGCCACCAAGTAATCATTCCACACCCATAGAAACTGGAAGATGGCAAAGGAGGCAAGGGCTGGAACGGAGATGGGCAAAACTAATCGCCAAAAAATGGTGAAGTTACTAGCGCCATCTACTTTGGCGGCTTCGATAAGCGGCACTGGAATCGACATCATGTAGTTTCGCAAAATATATACAGCCAGCGGCATCGCAAAAGCTGCATGCACAAACCATGCCGCCGCATACTGTCCAGAGATTTCTATCCCGGTTATTGCAGTGAACTTTAAGAAAAGTTTAAGCACTGGAACCAGTGCCCCTTGTAATGGGATTACTAAAAGTCCGATCAAAATTGAAAAAATAAATTCGCGACCCTTAAAAACTAAAAAGGTAAAACCATACGCTGCATATGCAGCCAATAAGAGTGGCAAAATTGTTGCTGGAAGCGTTACAGCAAATGAAGAGATAATGCTAGAACCTAATCCGTCATTACTCATTACGCTTGAAAAAGCCTGAAGCGTCCAGCTATCCGGAGTAAAATGAGTAATTGCATTCCACCAGCCCGTAGTTTGCGCTTCAGTGCTCTCTCGCATTGATGTAATCAACAAACCAAAGGTTGGCAATAACCACAGAGCTGAAATTACAATAAGTACAAGCGTCGATCCTAGATGTGATTTGGCTGCAAACTTCTTAAAATTACTCATCGCAGCATGTCCATTTTTCTATAGTGGCGGACTTGATATGTCATTACTGGCGCTATTAATGCGATTAGCACAACTACAGTTGCCATGGCCTTACCCGTATTTCCATAAATAAAGTACTCGTTGTAGAAATTCTGAGCAAGTACATTGGTATGATAATTTCCACCCGTCATCGCTAAAACAATGTCGAAGATCTTCATTGAGCCGATCAAAACGGTAATAAACACCGACAAGGCAGTACCCCAAATTTGGGGCAAGATAATGCGGAAAAATAGCTGGGTCGGACTAGCCCCGTCCATGCGACCTGCCTCAATTGTGTCTTCTGGCACAGCTTTAATCGCCGCCGACATCAAGACCATTGCGAAGCCCACGTTGAGCCAGATAAAGATAATCATTAAGAAGATATTGTTGAGTTTAAAGCCCTCAAGTTGCAGCCAGGTCTGAGGAGTGCCACCAAAGCCAACCCATAGCGCGTTGAGCAAACCGGTCTGTGACTGTCCTTCTGGAATGTAAGAATAAATTAAACGCCAAATTGTTGCAGCGCTAACAAATGAAATTGCCATAGGCATAAAGATTGCTGATTTAAAGAATTTTTCTCGCTTAGGGCCAACGTTATTTGCAAACTGTGCGATTACTACGCCAAGACTGACCACAATTATTGGAACAATCGTAATCCACATGAGGTTATTAACCAACATGGTTCTAAAGTTTGCATCACCAAAGATATCTTTATAGTTTTGAAGTCCAACCCAGGTTGTACTTCCATCAATCTCTTCTTCCATGAAACTCAACCAAATCGATTGAAGTGTTGGATAGATTAAAAATAGTGAGATTAATACAACAACTGGGCCTATAAATACCCAGGGTTGTAAAGTCTTTCGAATTTTACTGGGCAGGGCTTCAACAATTTTGTTTCCTAGCCAAAAAAGTAGCATGGTAGAAACCACGCCAACGACAATGGCCTGGATTGCTACTAAAAAATCTTTCACTAGTGCTGCCTACTCTTCATAGAAATAATTATAAATAGTTTTGAAGAAATTGAGAACAGCGCCGATGGGGATATTTAGCCCCATCGGCGCTGTTTTTACAGCTTATAACAATTAACTATGACGTTAATTGTTGGTTATGCGTTATCCCAAGAAGCGTCAATGGCTGCGAACGCTTCCTTCATGGTCTTCTTACCTGCGATCCAGTTTGTAAGTTCTGTCCACTCAGTCGCATTAACAATTGCTGGCGATAGGTCTGACCCGTCGAAGCCGAAAGCCTTAGCTGAAGCAAGGATTCCTGCAATGCTCTTAGTGATTGGGTTTAAGTACAAGCCTCCTGGGAAGCTCTTGTGAGCTGAAAGGTATGAAGGGTACTTAGACAACATAACGCCCTGACCTAACTTGTCAGAGAGAATGAATGAAAGAACCTTCTTAGTGCCTGCGTTGTCGTTGAAGCCAGCGGCTAGATCGCCACCACCTAGAACGCCATCAGTTGCTCCAGCTGGAGTAGGAAGCTTGAAAACACCCACATGAGTGAAGTTATTTGCTTTGTACTCAGCCTTGATTGCATCTGGGAAGAAGTCAGTGATAAATGATCCTTGACGCATCATAAAGCACTTGTTCTTATCGGTTGCAAATAGTGCAGCAGTATTTCCGAATCCTGTTGCTGCGATTGACTTTCCACCACCGTTGACGTTTCCTGCTGTCAGCATAATGTCGGCAACTTTCTTGCCAGCCTTAGTGACGATAGGAGAGTTGAATGCAACTTTGCCCTTCCACCAGTTGTTGTATGTAGCAACTCCGCCGTAGCGAAGTACATACTCTTCTAGCCAGTCTGTTGCAGCCCAACCAGTTGCTCCGCCAGATTCAATGCCTACGCACCATGGGAAGCCAAGCTTCTTTGACTTAATCTTTGAAGTAAGAGCCGTCAATTCAGCATCTGACTTTGGGACAGTAAGACCAGCAGCTTTGAAGTTAGCTGGGTTGTACCAAACAAGTGACTTTACGTTTGCAGAAACTGGAAGACCGTAAGTCTTTCCACCTTTAACTGCAAGTGTGTCCCATCCTGGAACAAGTGTTGCCTTGATTGCTTTTAGATCAACAAGGGTATCAAGTGGCTCTAAAACTGATGCATACTCAAGAAGTCCGCCTGGTTGTGGCCACATTGCGATGTCTGGTGCTTGACCAGCTTTTACCTTTACGCGAATGTCAGTATCGAAAGCATTGAGTTGTGTGTATTTGACTGAAAGACCATTAGTTGCAGCAAATGCATCTAATTCGGCCTGGAAGCCTTCAGCTTGCGCTCCGCCAAAACCACCATAAACGGTTACGGTTTCTAGGGCATGCGCCGAAGGTAAAACAGCTACTGATACTGATACTGCTACTGCAAGAATTGCAGCACTTAATTTCTTTGTCATTAAATTCCTTTCAAGGGGTACGAGGTTTTCTGAGTTCACCTAACGTGGTTGAAAGTTACATGAACCACAAAGTCATTTGAAGCAAAAATCAGGTTTTGGCGATAACGGTTTGCTCAAGTTTTGGAGGCTCTTTTGCAGGTTTTTGCAGAAGGCTTTGAGCGTAAAGCAGGTAAAAATCGTGTCGCGGGTTAACCAAAATTGGTTAACTCACGAGTAACCCCCGGCTGTGGGAACACTGCCATCGTAATCCAGCAGACCCCATCCTTTGTATAGAGCTCAACCGATGATTGGTCAACTAAGACTTTCAAGTGAATCCGATTGTTAACCGGCTTAACATCTGCGGTGTAGTTATCAACAAATATCTTCTGTGTGCTTGGATCATAACCAAGCTCTACAAATCCAGTTAACCCAGAACGATGCTTTTTTGTAGTATCGATAATTAATTCGTATGTCGGGGAACAAAGAGGTTGTTGAGTAAGAACAATTTCTTCTCCAATTTTTGTTAAGCCTAACTCGCGCGGAATCGTCATCGCATTTGTCCACGATGTTGCTGGGTGTGAACCAAGATCTTGCCAGTTTGCCATCCAACCGATAAAAATTCTACGGCCATCAGGTGCATCGTTAAAAGTTGCACCCGCATAATTATCTCGACCATGGTCTAGCCACCGGGGTTTTTCGATCGGATACTTCGGCCTGAAAGTAACCCCATCAAAACTACCCACGAAATACTGTGTGCCGGTGCCGTTATTAATTGCGCCTGGATTAAGCGATATCAGAAGAACCCACAACTCTTCGCCATTGTATGTGAGAGGAAAGAGATCTGGGCACTCCCAAACCCCGCCAATGGCTGCTGCTGGACCAAACTCACTTAAAAACTCCCACTTAATTAAATCTATAGATTTATAAAAAACACATACATGTTCGTGTGGTTTAACCACAGCCATTATCCATTGGTCTTCATACCTAAAAACTTTTGGGTCTCTAAAATCGGCCATATCTAAATCAAGTACAGGGTTACTTTCAAACTTAGTAAAGGTGCGCCCATTATCTTTACTGGTTGCAATGCATTGGGTCTGATTAGTTTCAGTGTGACGTGTATAGATTGCAACGATTTCGTCGCCAATACTCACAGCGCTTCCAGAAAAAATAGCTCCATCTGCATCTTCAGAGATTGCAATATCTAAGTGCTTCCAATTCAATAAATCAGTACTTACTGCATGCCCCCATGACATATGGCCCCACTTGGTTCCAAATGGATTATGTTGGTAAAAAAGATGATATTCGCCCTTATGAAATACAAGGCCATTGGGATCATTCATCCAGTTTTTTGCAGGGGTGAAATGAAAGCCAGGGCGGTATAAAAAATCAATATCTGTGGACATTGCTTCCTTCTGGGGTAACGGGACACATAACATTCTCAGAACTAGCTAGGAGCTCAAAGTTTCGGTAAGTCTGTTCATAATTACCCTTAGTGGCAATGTAATAAGGACTGTAAACACAACAATCTGATAACTACTTTCTGGATTTGAACTCTCGATTGAGATAGCCTCAGGCGCAATGAACCTCTTCGATGCGCACTCAATTATCGCCGACCTTGGCCTCATCGGGGTCTTGGCAATTATTTTTGCCGAAACAGGGTTGCTCGTTGGTTTAGCTTTCCCGGGGGATTCACTCCTTTTTCTTGCCGGAGTTGCCGCTTCAGGTTCTGGCGCAGCGATCTTAGGCGGAGCACACCTTCCGGCCGGAGCGCTATTTGTCTTAGCCCCAGTTGCTGCAGTACTTGGTGCCCAAGTTGGTCACTGGTTTGGGCATACATACGGCAGAGCAATTTTTGCAAAACCTGATGGCCGCGTTTTTAATCACCAAAAAGTTGTTGCAACTGAAAAATGGCTACGCAAATATGGCACTGGAAAAGCGATTGTTCTGGCACGATTCGTACCATTCATTCGAACTCTACTAAATCCCATGTGCGGTGTCGTCGGAATTCCTGCGAAAACATTTTTCAAATGGAATCTCATCGGTGGAATCATTTGGACTCAACTTGTAATTGGACTTGGATTTCTACTTGGTGAAAAACTAAAGGGTTCGGTAGACAAGTACTTACTTCCCGTTGTTGCAGTGATTGTTTTTGTTAGCTTGGTGCCAGTTCTGATTGAACTATTTAGAGAGTGGCAAACCAAAAAGCATCACAAGTAAGTTTTTATAGACCCAAATCAGCTAATTGATATGCGGCACGATATTCATATCCCGCTTCAATAATCTTTGGAGCAGCGCCGCGTTCAACAATTACTGCAACACCAACAACAATTGCTCCGGCTTCAACGAGTGCTTCTACTGCAGTTAATACGGAACCACCGGTTGTGGATGTATCTTCAACGGCCAAAACGCGCTTGCCTTTAACATCTGGGCCTTCAATGCGACGTTGTAAGCCATGTGCTTTCTCAGCTTTGCGCACTACAAATGAATCAATCTTCTTTCCTTGCCCAGCTGCAACATGCATCATCGCGGTAGCAACAGGATCTGCACCGAGGGTTAAACCACCAACGGCTTCATAATCTAAATCTTTAGTGAGTTCGAGCATTACTTCACCAACCAACGGTGCAGCTTCATGATCAAGGGTTACTCGGCGCAGATCTACGTAGTAATCGGCCTCTTTGCCCGACGACAAAATAACTTTGCCGTGAACAACGGCCTTAGTGACGATCTGATTCTTTAACGCATCCCGTGAACTCATGCGGGCGAGCCTACTATCTAGACTCCCCGAGTTCTAAAGCGCTAGCCTTTGCGACACTATGGCAACAAAAAAGAAGAAGGTCGCAGCTAGAAAGCCGGTTAAAAAGGCGGCTACAACCAAGCGTGCGCTTAATAAAACGATTCTCAGCCTGCGCAAAGAGGCTGCAATTTTAGAGAAATTTGTTGCCACATTAGGTGAAATTAATGAAGTTCCTTTGACACGCAAGAGGGTTGTCAAGAAAAAAGCAGCTAAGAAAAAGACGGTCAAGAAGCGTGTGGCTAAGAAAGCTGCGAAGAAGAAGGTTGTAAAGCGGAAGGGTTAACCTTGCGGGTTTCGTGTGGGTTCACATGAATTCACCCTTTTATTCACTCAATCGCTTTACAGTAAGCATATGAATTCGAAACGCCTAGAAATATCTAGGTTATTTCATCGCTTTGGTTTTGGACCACGTCCTGGGGAGTATGCACAAGCAGTTAAAAATGGCGTTGATTCCACTAGAACAAATCTTGTAACCGTTCCCGAGATTGATTTGGGTGCTGCTCGAGTTCTTGATCCTGTAATTACGGATCTTGGTCAGAGACCTGCACCGAATAGTAAAGAGATAGTTCCTTTTGCTATTGCCATGCGCTTTCAGAGCCAACAGTTAATTTTGTGGTGGCTCGATCGCATGGCATTGAGTGATCATGGATTAACAGAGCGTATGACGTGGTTTTGGCATGGACATTGGGCAACGTCGATTGATAAATTAAATTATCCGTTACCGATGTTTAAGCAAAATAAAGTTTTTCGGGCACATGCTTTAGGAAATTTTAATACTATGACTAAGGCGATGCTCAACGACGGCGCATTGCAGTTTTGGTTGGACGGTCAGGACAGCACTGTAAAAGCTCCTAATGAAAATTTGGGCCGGGAATTAATGGAGCTATTTGTCCTTGGAGTTAATCGCTACACCGAAGATGACGTGAAAGCGATTGCGCGAGCCTTGACTGGTTACCAAGTCGTACGTAGTAACGGCAATGTCACGATTAATCAAAACCGCAGAGATTCAAAACCCGTGGTTTTATTGGGTAAAACTGCAGTTTTTAACGGTGACTCCCTCGCAGATTTTCTTGTTAGCCGCGATGACTGTGCGCAGTTTATTTCCGAACGCCTTTGGTATCGATTTATCTCCAGTAGTGAAGATATGACGAGTGATTTTGCCGCCAAAGCGTCCTTCGCTGATAGAAGTATTGCAAGCGCGGTTACAGCGATGGCAACTGATTCTTCTATGAGCGACTCTCGCTACTCTTTAGTTAAATCACCTGTCGAATGGTTCATTTCGGCCTGTCGTGCACTTGAATTAACTCCATCTAAATTATCTACCCCCGGACAGTTAACAAGCTATCTCGACAAGTTAAGCCAAGTTCCATTTTCTCCCCCCAATGTTGGTGGTTGGCCCGCAGGCGAAGCGTGGTTATCTTCGGCAACAGCACAGTATCGAATTGCTTTTGCTACATGGCTAATTAAGCAGAGTGATTTGTCGGTAATAAAAAACATTGCGCCATCTGCCAGGGTTTCAAAGAGTGCCGATTGGTTAGGTATCCCCGAGTGGACTCCACGCACGCAAAACGCATTGCGAGCATCAATAAGTGATCCTGCTCAATTTGTTCTGCTTGCTTTATGCAGTCCTGAATACATCGTGAGTGCATAGGAGAATCACATGGATACATTGAGCCGACGCAAGTTTTTAAAGTTAACAAGTGGAGCCGCCGCAGTTGGGGTAGCCTCAAACTTTTTATCTCTAGACCAAATTGCACAGGCTGCCATCGATCGACCATTGGCAGCTGGCACACCAATACTTGTTGTTGTTACGTTATACGGTGGTAACGATGGTTTAAATACTGTAATCCCTTATAAAGATCCAGTTTACTTTTCATCTCGTCCCGACATTTCTTATAAGGCCGAAACGATGCTGCCTTTAGATGCAGAGTTAGCGCTGAACCCAAATATGGCTGGAATTAAAGGGCTTTGGGACCAGAAAAAAGTAGCAATTATTCGCGGTGTAGGTTATCCAAAGCCCGATCACTCACATTTTTCTTCGATGGCAAAGTGGCAGACTGCATCTCCGGAGCGTCATATAAGTAGTGGATGGTTAGGTCGCTGGTTAGATTCACAACCCGAAGATCCAATGGTGGCAATCTCTTTAGGTTCCGTTCTGCCACCGATGCTCGCAGGATCAAAAATTTCTGGCTCGGCTCTTCCTTTAGGTGGTTTAGTAATTCCTAAGGGAGCACTTGCAACGCAATGCATACAATTATCTAAAGCCGCTCGCACAGATTCTAAGTTAATGGCCGCAGCGGCCACATCAATGCGCAATCTCTTTAACGTATCAACTAATATTCAACCCATATTGAAGATGCCTGCACCGGTTGCGACTGATCTCCCAACAGTCAACGGTGGCAATGCCGGCGGAGATAGCAACTTGTCGCAACAGCTCGATGTAGTTGCAAAGCTAATCTCAGCCGGAAGTCCAACAAAAGTTTGGTCAGTCTCTCTAGGTGGGTTTGATACGCATGCCAATGAGGCAAATGCCCAGGCCGAACTCTTAGGAGTTGTTTCAGTATCGTTAACTCGCTTTATGAGCCAACTGAAATCAACATCGAGATCAAATGATGTAACCATCATGATCTATAGCGAATTCGGCCGACGCGTCAAGGGAAATGCATCTCAAGGTACTGATCATGGAACTGCTGGGCCAATGTTTTTAATTGGTGAAAAAATTAAGGGTGGCTTCTATGGTGATCAACCATCTCTATCGAAGTTAATCGATGGCGATTTAGCGGTTACAACTGACTTCAGAGATGTATACGCCACAGTTTTGGAGTCGGTACTGCAATCCCCGGCCGAACAAACACTGGGTAAATGGGCTGGCCGAACAGATTTCTTAACTAAGGTTTAGTTCTCTTCTTTATAGACAATAACTTCACTTCTGCTGCGACGCATTAAGCCTTTAGGTGGGTTTGCATCGATAAGTGCATCAACTTCAATTCGTAGTTGGGCTACTTCAATTGCCATATTGGCCATTGCAGATTCCAGTTCGATAATTCGCTTAATTCCGGCGTGATTAATTCCTTCACCAACAAGTTTTTGTACTGCACGCAATAATGCAATATCGCGTAATGAATATCGGCGATTGCGACCTTCTGTGCGGTTGGGAGAAACTAAACCTAATCGATCGTATTGGCGCAATGTCTGCGGATGTAGTCCAGAGATTTCTGCTGCGACAGATATGACATAAACAGCAGCATCATCTGATGGCTGTTCGTTCATTAACTCATCGCTCATATTTTGGCCTTAAGTATTAAGTCAGCTCGTACATTTTCGTGCGCAGTCTCTTCTGCAAATACTTTCAGCGCTTCAAGTGCTTTACCGTCAACACGTTGCGGTACTTGCACATCAACACTAACAAGTAAATCACCGGTTGTAGAGCCCTTAGTCACGCCTCGACCTTTAACGCGCAATGTGCGGCCATTTGAAGTTCCCGGTGCGATTCGTACGGTTACATCATCCCCGCTTAATGTTGGAAACTTAATGTCGGCGCCCAGCGCTGCCTCACTAAAAGTAATGGGCAACGTCATCGTTAAATTCTCGCCTTTGCGCCCAAAGACAGGGTGTGGCTTTACGTGCAACATAATGAATAAGTCACCTGGGCCAGCTTCTCCTGACGCACCTTTGCCTTTAACTCGAATCTTGGCGCCATCATTGACGCCTGCCGGCACGCGCGCAGTTATGTTTTGTGCAGCGCCACGATCGGTTGCTAGTCGCAAATCTAAGGTTGTGCCGACAATTGATTCGCGAAAAGTAATAGTGGCTTCAGTCTGTAAATCCTGGCCTTTACGTGGACCTCGACGTCCGCCGCCAAATAGATTTGCAAAAATATCCTGCGGATTTCCGCCGCCAAACATGTCATTAAAATCCCCGCCTGGTTGGCCGCCGCCCATGGGAGCACGGAAACCTCCACGCTCATACATTGATCTGGCTTCATCATATTCAGCACGCTTTTTAGTATCGGAGAGAATTTCGTAGGCCTCTGATACCGCTTTGAACTTTTCCTCTTTAGAAGCATCGCCATGTTGTGTGTCTGGATGTAAGTCTTTAACTAAGGCGCGATATTTACGTTTTATGGCCGCCTGATCATCAGACTTCGATGCACCAAGGACCTTATAAAAATCCTTCTCATATAAATCCTTGGCGGCCATAAAAAATTATTCTCCTGCTGGATCTGTTACTGCTACGCGAGCCGGACGCAAAATACGCTCTTTATATTTATAGCCTGGTTGAAGAATCTTTGATGCTGTCGGTACGGCAACATCGGCTGACGTATCGTGCATAAGTGCTTCATGAATCTGGGGATCAAAGGCTTCGCCTTCAGTTCCATACTTTTCAAGACCAATGCGCGATGTAATGGAGTTCAACTGATCCGCAACTGCCTTGAATCCACCAGTTAATTCACTATGTGATTCTGCGCGATCTACATCATCCAGAAGTGCTAGAAGTTCAGTGAGCACTGCCCCAATAGCCATTTCATGGGCAACTGAACGATCGCGCTCGACGCGCTTTCGATAATTGGCATATTCGGCCTGAAGTCGCTGTAAATCATTGGTTAATGTAGCGACCGGATCAATTACTTGATCCGGTACTACGTCTTCAATAACTTCGGTTATCGGGTCGTCTAGACCAATTTCCTCGCTCGGCATTTTTATGCCTCGCTCTCATCGATGACTTCAGCATCTTCAACGCCATCTTCATGTGGTGTTGAATCTGATGCGCCTTCACCGGCAGCGGCAGCGGTTGCATAGAGTGCAGCACCCAGTGCTTGGCTAACAGTTGCAACCTTTTCGGTTGCACTTTTAATCATCTCGAAGTTTGATCCACCCAGTGCGGTTTGAAGTTCGGCAAGTGCAGCTTCAGTCTCAGTCTTCTTTTCTAACGCTTCACCTTCACTAAGTTTTTCTTCATTATCCTTAATGAACTTTTGTGTTGAGTAAAGAAGTGAATCTCCAGCATTGCGAGTCTCGGCCTCTTCTTTGCGCTGACGATCTTCTTCAGCGTGTGATTCAGCTTCTTCCATCATGCGATTGATCTCATCTTTAGAAAGTGCTGATCCACCGGTAATGGTCATGCTCTGCTCTTTACCGGTACCAAGATCCTTCGCTGATACATGAACGATTCCATTTGCATCGATATCGAAAGTAACTTCAATCTGAGGAATTCCGCGTGGAGCAGGTGGCAGACCAGTGAGTTCGAACATGCCGAGCTTCTTGTTATAAGCCGCCATTTCGCGCTCACCTTGATATGCCTGAATCTGCACTGCTGGTTGATTGTCATCGGCAGTTGTAAATACTTCACTGCGCTTAGTAGGAATTGTTGTATTGCGCTCGATTAAGCGAGTCATTACTCCACCCTTAGTTTCGATACCAAGAGAAAGAGGTGTGACATCGAGAAGGAGCACATCTTTAACTTCACCCTTTAAAACACCGGCTTGTAGAGATGCACCAACAGCTACAACTTCATCAGGGTTTACGCCCTTATTAGGCTCTTTTCCGCCAGTGAGTTCTTTAACAAGATCTACAACGGCTGGCATGCGAGTTGATCCGCCAACAAGTACAACGCTGTGAATCTTGCTGATTGGAATTCCAGCATCTTTGAGAACGGCTTGGAAAGGCTTCTTGCAACGATCAAGTAATGCACCAGTTAACTGTTGGAACTGTGCTCGAGTAATTGTCTCGTCCATGAACAGTGGATTCTTTTCAGCATCCACAGTGATGTATGGCAAGTTAATCGATGCAGATTGTGATGATGAGAGTTCGATCTTTGCTTTTTCAGCGGCTTCACGAATACGTTGCATCGCCATCTTGTCTTTAGTTAAATCGATTCCATTTTGTGAACCAAAGTTCTGAACAAGGAAATCAACAAGTGCTTGATCCCAATCATCTCCACCTAAGTGGTTATCGCCGTTAGTTGCTTTAACTTCAACAACACCATCGCCGATTTCAAGAAGTGATACGTCAAAAGTTCCGCCACCTAAGTCGAATACAAGAATCGTCTGCTCTTGATCAGCTTTATCTAAACCATATGCGAGCGCTGCTGCAGTTGGCTCGTTGATGATTCGCAAAACATTGAGTCCGGCAATTTCGCCAGCCTCTTTAGTCGCTTGGCGTTGTGCATCATTAAAATATGCAGGAACGGTAATAACTGCATCAGTAACAGTTTCACCCAGGTAGGACTCGGCGTCGCGCTTGAGCTTTTGCAATACGCGCGCTGAAATTTCTTGTGACGTGTACTTCTTGCCATCGATATCGATGGACCAGTCTGTGCCCATGTGGCGCTTGACTGAACGGATCGTGCGATCAACGTTTGTGACAGATTGACGCTTCGCTACCTCACCGACGAGGACCTCACCGTTTTTTGCGAAGGCGACGATCGACGGGGTCGTGCGGGCGCCCTCGGCGTTAGCGATAACGGTGGCTTCGCCACCTTCTAGGACCGATACGCAACTATTTGTCGTTCCGAGGTCGATTCCAACTGCTCTAGCCATTGTTTGCTGCTCCTTTTATCTCACTCGAGCCTGGGATAGGGTCGAGGTCTGCGTGAAACCTGAGTCCATACTACCCAAAAGGTTGAGTCGAAGCGACTCAGGTTTGCTACTCAGGGAACAGTGCTTAGCGGGGGTTTATTCCCTAACCTATGGCCATGAACCTGACATATGTAGGTATCGCCTATGGCATCACGATCGCAGCCTTAGCCCTCATGGCGGTGCGCACCCGACAGCTCATCGGTATCTATAAAAAAGGTCAGCCAGATCCAACCCGTAGCAATGATCGTGGCAAGCGTTTACGTATGGCGCTCAGTGAAATTCTCGGCCATACCAAGATGTTTAACTTCACCGTCATTGGTTTTGCTCACTGGTTCGTCATGATTGGTTTTGTAGTTTTATTTGGGACTCTAGTTACTGCTTATGGTCAATTAATTAATCCAGAGTTTTCACTGCCGGTGATTGGCCACTTATGGCCCTATGAATATTTCACCGAACTTATTGGGTGGGCAACTGGAATCGGCATTGTTACCTTAATTGGAATCCGTCAAGTAACTCGGATAACGCGAAAAGGTCGTGCATCTCGTTTTTACGGATCAGGAATGCGCAAGGCGTATTACGTTGAAGCCACCATTCTTGTTATCGTTTTTTGTGTTATCGCATTACGTGGACTTGAAGGTGCGTTATCAGATGAAGTGAAGTGGAATCGCCACTATGTAACGACCTGGTTCATCGCTTCACATCTAAAAGCGTGGACGCTTGGACAATTAAATTCAACGGTTCAATTAATTGCGACCGTTAAAATTGTTGTTTCGATGGCATGGTTCATTGTTATTGCAAGCAATTTAACAATGGGTGTTGCTTGGCACCGCTTCTTAGCCCCATTTAACATTTTCTTCCGTCGAAATGCCGATGGAAAATCTTCACTAGGTCCCTTACCTGCCATGTTGTCTCACGGTGAAGTTATTAACTTTGAAGATCCAAAAGATGATGATGTGTTTGGTTTAGGTACTCGCGCAGACATTACGTGGAAGGGTCTGCTTGATATGAGCACGTGTACCGAATGTGGTCGCTGCCAGTCGCAGTGCCCTGCATGGCACACCGATAAACCACTCTCACCAAAGCTATTAATCATGGCTATGCGCGATCACGCCTTTGCTAAAACCGTTGAAACTGAAGCTATGGCGGGCGAAGGTGCCCCAATTTCACTCGATGTTTTGTGGTCATGTACAACATGCGGTGCTTGTGTCAATGAGTGCCCAGTCGATATCGAGCATATTGATCACATCGTTAACATGCGCCGTTTTCAAGTTTTAGTTGAGTCAAACTTTCCAACTGAACTTGGTGGAACTTTCCGTAACTTAGAACAAGCTGGCAACCCATGGGGTGCAAATAGAAATGATCGTGAAGCCTGGATTGCCGAATGTGATTTCCCAATTCGTGTTGTTGAAGGAACCCTACCGGAGGAAGTTGAATACTTATTCTGGGTCGGTTGTGCTGGCGCATACGACGAGCGTGCAAAGAAAACTACAAAAGCCGTTGCCGAACTTTTGTATATGGCCGGCGTTAACTTTGCGGTTCTAGGTAAAAAAGAAACATGTACGGGAGATCCTGCTCGCCGTGCTGGAAATGAATTTTTGTATCAAATCTTGGCGGCAGAAAACATCGAAACTTTTAAGGAAGTTTTTGAAGGACGCACCAAGGGAACTAAGAAAGTTGTTGTCACCTGCCCACATTGCTTTACGACTATTGGCCGTGACTATGCGCAAAGTGGTTTTGAGTTAGAGATGCTTCACCACACTCAACTGCTCAATCAATTAGTTCGCGAAAAGAGACTGCTTCCGATAAAGATGAGTCATACAGCTATGACGTATCACGATCCATGTTATTTAGGTCGCCATAACGAGATTTATCAACCTCCTCGAGAAATACTAGAAGCAACTGGCGCTGACATCACTGAGATGCCGCGCAATAAAGAGCGCTCGTTCTGTTGCGGTGCAGGTGGCGGTCGAATGTGGATGGAAGAAAAACTTGGTACGCAGATAAACCTCAATCGTGTCGATGAAGCTATCGCTACGGGTGTTACAGAGCTGGCCGTTGCCTGTCCGTTCTGCCGAGTGATGACTACCGATGGAATGACGGCTCGAGCATCAGATGTTGAGGTCCTAGACGTCGCCCAGATTCTCTTGCGCTCAGTTAAGGGCTAAAACTAGGTTCTTTCTCAGGAAACTCCCAGTTCATGGGAGCATTGTGTAGCCATGACTACAACCGCCGAAAAGACCATGCAGCGCATTCTCGTCGTTGACGATGAATCCAGTATCAGTGAACTGATCTCGACCAGCCTTCGCTTTGTTGGCTTTGATGTACGCACGGCAGCTAACGGCGCGCAAGCTTTAGCCATGGCAGAAGAGTTTCGCCCGCATGCAATGGTTCTCGATGTCATGTTGCCCGATGTCGATGGCTTTGACGTGTGTAAAGCGATTCGTAATGAAGGTGTATCGACTGGTGTTCTTTTCTTAACGGCAAAAGATGGCATGGAAGATAAAGTCAAAGGGTTAACTCTTGGTGGCGATGATTACATGACTAAACCGTTTTCACTCGAAGAGCTCGTTGCACGTTTGCGTGCACTGCTTCGACGCACCGGTGTTACTGAAATTGAGATTGATGACGAGAAGATGCGTTTTGCTGATCTGGAACTTGATGAAGCAACACATGAAGTTCGTCGAGCCGGAAATTTATTAGAGCTTTCTCCAACCGAGTTTGCATTAATTCGATATTTAATTATCAATGCCGATCGTGTTGTTTCTAAATCACAGATTTTAGATCACGTATGGCAATACGACTTCCGTGGAGATGCTGGAATTGTTGAAACATACGTTTCTTATCTACGTAAAAAAATTGACTGCTTTGATCCACCACTAATTCATACTGTTCGTGGTGTTGGTTATCGACTTCGGATGCCGCCTAAATAAAGTGAAGTCACCGCTGAGCAACTGGTCTTTACGCAACCGCTTGACGGTCGGTGTATTGATCCTTTCTGCAATCGGTTTTATTGGTGCAGGTTTAGTCGCACAAAGGGCTTTAGAGAGTTATCTCATTGGCCAAGTCGATGATCAATTAAAAAGCGTTATTGGCGGAACGACTTCTCGTGTAAATCAAGCGGGAATTGTTAACGACGAAGAAACTAACCCCAGCCACACTGAGCCTGAAGAGGGCTCGCCCCGTGCTGCTGCAGCACCAGTAACCCCACTGAATCGTGTGCCTACAAGCATCTCTGTAACTGTTTTAGATCCATTCGGTAATTTAGTTGGAGGTATTGGCGGTGACTTAAACGCCAATAAAATCACTGATTTTGTGACCGGCCTACTGCCTACACAAGTTGCTGCTTTTGGTCATAAACCTTTTACTATCCAAGCCCCTGGGGCTGATTTTCGAGTTATCACGCAAGTTCTACCATCGGCAATGGGCAGTGTAATTGTTGCGCAATCTTTATCTGACTTCGATAAGACCACTCATCGTATTGGTCGCGTATTTTTGTTTATTGGATTTATAGTCTTGTTGCTAATTGCTTTTGCTGCGCGTCAAGTTATTAAACTTAGTATGAAGCCGCTTGAATCAGTGGAAGTAACTGCACAGAAAATTGCAGGTGGTGATTTATCTGCTCGACTTGAGAATTTTGAACCTAATACTGAAGTTGGGCGTTTAAGTACATCGCTAAATACAATGCTCGGACGTATTGAAGAGTCATTTGCCGTGCGAACTGAGAGCGAAAATAAACTTCGACGCTTTGTTGCCGATGCAAGTCATGAGCTTCGTACCCCACTTACCGCTATTCGCGGCTTTGCTGAACTTCATCGTCAAGGCGCAGTTCCTGACGGTGAAAAAACTAAAGAGCTCCTTGGCCGAATAGAAAAAGAATCCATTCGCATGGGTGCACTTGTTGAAGATTTATTGTTACTTGCTCGCCTTGATCAATCGCGTCAAATGGAGCTAAAGCCGGTTGATCTCACCCACGTTATTGAAGATACGGTTGCTTCCGCCACGGCTGCCGGGCCCAATCACCCAATTACGGTAAACATACCTGCAGAGCTGTACACGCTTGGTGATTCAGATCGAATTTATCAAGTCTTCACAAATTTATTGGCAAATGCCCGTACACATACACCTGCTGGGACTGCGATAGCAGTTGATGCACATACGGAAGTCGATGGAATTTATGTAACCGTTTCCGATAATGGTCCAGGTTTAAGTGAGGATGATCAAAAGAAAATCTTCGAACGATTTTTCCGCGCCGATCCATCTCGCCAGCGACAAAGCAGTGAAGGTAGTGGCTTAGGTCTTTCAATCGTTGATGCGGTTATGCAGGCACATGGCGGAAAAGTAGGAGTTGTCTCAAAGTCAGGTGAAGGCGCTACTTTTACGCTCTTCTTTCCCAGTACGCCAACTGTTTAGTTCAAGGACTCCATAGCTTTTAGAACGGCGATGCGCTCGGCAATTGGTGGGTGGGTAGAAAATAACTTCGATACCGAGGTGCCATCAAGTGGAGATTCAATCCAAATATGTGCAACTGAGGTTGACTTTTGTTGCACAACCGTTGAATCGGCTGCTAAAACTTCCAACGCACTTCGTAAACCAGCCGGGTTGCGCGTAAAAGCCACAGCTGTGGCATCGGCTAAAGATTCGCGCTTACGCGAAATCGCCGAGCGCAGTAGCATCGCAGCAAGGGGCGCCAGAATAAGAATAAGAAGTGAAAATATAAGGGCAATTGGATTGCCATTGCCTTCGCGATTGCGGTCACGTCCACCGCCAAACCACATCATGCGTGTCAACATGTCGCTGAGAATTGCAATCGCACCGGCCGTTGTCGCAGCGACTGCCGATACTAAGGTGTCGCGGTTAGCAACGTGTGCTAACTCGTGAGCAATTACGCCCTGCAGTTGATCGCGATCCATGGCATCCAAAATCCCTGTCGTAAAGGCGATAAGAGCATGTTCTGGATTTCTTCCCGTTGCAAATGCATTAGGTGCACTATCAACAACTATTGCGACTTTTGGCATTGGTAAACCACTAGCAATAGTTACTTCTTGAATTAAGTTAAACAACTTTGGATTATCTGACTCCTGGATTAACTTTGCACCCGTCATTGTGATGACTAATTTGTCGGCGCCATAGTAGGAACCCCACACAGAAATTACGGCAATACCAACGGCAATTGGGACAATGCCTGCAGTACTTGTGCCGAAATACGTCATCGCTGCAAAGACAACTAGCCAGACTAAAACACCCATACCGACCAATAGGCCGATAGTTTTGCGCTTATTTGCTGCTTGCTGTGTTCTAAAGTTCATTGAGATTAAAAAGTAACTTTTGGTGCATTGCGATCTTGTGGATCTTCAACTTCATAAAATTCGCGCTCAGTTACTTTGGCAAAGCCCGCAAAGAAGTTAGTTGGCACTGTTTTTACGGCCGTATTGAGCGAGCGCACATTGTCGTTATAGAACTGGCGACTAAATGCAACTTTGTTTTCAGTCGTTGATAGCTCTTCTTGTAATGACAAAAAGTTTGCGGATGCTTTTAGATCAGGGTAAGCCTCAGCAACAGCTAACAATCCACGTAGCGCTTGCGTAACCATTCCATCGGCGGCAGCGACATCGGCAACACTCGAGGCACTTGTTGCTTTCGCGCGTGCTGCTACAACGGCATCGAAGGTTGATTGCTCGTGTTTGGCATAACCCTTGACGGTTTCAACCAGATTTGGAATCAAATCTGCGCGGCGCTTTAGCTGAACTTCAATCTGCGCCCAGGCCTCATTGACACTGATATTCAAACGAATCAAACGGTTGTACTGCGCGATAAAAAAGATAGCGATAAGAGCAATGACACCTAGGACGACAATTGTTTTCATAGCTAATTAAACCGCTTTTTAGTCAGAATAATTCCTGAGAATTACTGAACCACGCCTGTTATTTAATTGGCGATTTGTGGAAGTTGAGGAATGAGCGACTAGCCGTTGGGCCACGCTGACCTTGGTATCTGGAGCCGTACTTCTCGCTGCCATATGGATGTTCGGCCGGAGATGAGAGTTTGATGAGACAGAGTTGACCGATCTTCATGCCTGGAAATAACTTCACTGGCAAGTTGGCAACATTTGAGAGTTCAAGAGTGATATGACCGCTAAAGCCTGGGTCGATAAAGCCGGCAGTAGAGTGCGTGAGTAAACCGAGACGGCCAAGGGATGACTTACCTTCTAAGCGCCCGGCGATATCGTCGGGGAGCGTAATAACTTCGTAGGTGCTAGCTAAAACAAATTCGCCCGGGTGCAAGATAAATGGCTCATCACCTTCGGTAATAACTTCGCGAGTGAGTTCGGGCTGTTCAATCGATGGATCGATAACGCTGTACTTGTGATTCTCAAAGACGCGGAAGAATTTATCGAGGCGCACATCCACCGATGAGGGCTGGATCATCGCCTCATGAAATGGCTCGCAGCCGACACGTCCAGCGGCGATTTCGGCCCGAATATCGCGATCACTAAGTAGCACGCGCAGAACCCTATCCTTTTATGGGGCCCTAGCGGGGCAGGCTTGCATAAGTTACTGGTGGGTAGCAAAATTACCGCATGAGCCATTACACAGCCAACCTGCGAGATATTGAATTCTGCCTCTTCGACCTTTTGGGGCGCGACAAAATTATGGGCACAAACCCATACGGAGAAGTTGATCGCGAAACTGCAATCGGAATGCTTGAAGAGATGAAACGTTTGTGTGAAAACGATTTGGCTGCATCTTTTGTTGAAGGCGATCGTGTTGGTGCGATTTTGAATAGAGAAACTGGCAACGTTACTTTGCCTGAAAGTTTTAAGAAGTCATACAAGGCATACGTTGATGGTGAATGGTGGCGTCTTGATGCACCTGTTGATCTTGGTGGAATGAAGGTTCCACAGTCTGTTCGTTGGGCAATGGCAGAAATGGTGTTGGGTTCAAATCCTGCCATTCACATCTACGCATCTGGTTATGCCTTCGCACAGGTTGCCTATGTTCTTGGAACAGATGAGCAAAAGAAAATTGCAAAGCACATGGTTGAAAAGCACTGGGGTGCAACGATGCAGTTAACTGAGCCTGATGCTGGTTCAGATGTTGGTGCAGGTCGCACAAAGGCTGTGCAGCAGGCCGATGGGACATGGCATATCACCGGAACTAAGCGCTATATCACCTCAGGTGACGCGGATTTCTATCCGAACGTCGTTCACTTTGTACTAGCTCGTCGCGAAGGTGGCGGTCCAGGAACAAAGGGATTGTCTTTATTCTTGATTCCAAAGTTTATGTTTGATTTTGAAACAGGCGAAATGGGTAAGCGCAACGGTGTGTATGTAACACAACTTGAAGACAAAATGGGTCTGAACGTTTCAGCAACCTGTGAGGTCAACTTGGGTGAACATGAGCCCGCTGTTGGATATTTACTGGGCGATGTCCATCAAGGTATCGCACAGATGTTTAAAGTCATTGAGTTCGCTCGCATGATGGTGGGCACAAAAGCCATCGCAACACTATCTGCTGGATACATGCAGGCGTTGTCATATGCCAAGGAACGAGTACAGGGCGGTGACATGAAGGTAATGAATGACAAAGCTTCACCTCGCGTCACGATCATTAAGCACCCTGATGTGCGTCGTTCGTTGATGGTTCAAAAGTCCTATAGCGAAGGCATGCGCGCCCTTGTTCTCTACACCGCCTCGATCCAGGATGAAATAGAGCTTGCTGAAGCATCTGGCGATAGTGATCGCGCAGCAGACATGATCGCGTTGAATGATTTACTGCTTCCGGTTGTCAAAGGTTACGGTTCAGAAAAATCATGGACATTACTTGGCACTGAATCACTGCAAACATTTGGTGGCGCTGGATTTACTCGCGACTGGCCTATTGAACAGTATGTTCGCGACGCCAAGATCGATACGTTGTACGAAGGTACAACGGCAATTCAAGGATTAGATTTCTTCTTCCGCAAAATTGTTAAAGATGGTGGCCGTGCAATTGGCTTGCTTAGTAAAGAGATTCAAAAGTTTGCTGAATCCGGCGGAGTGCATGCAGAAGAGAAAGCCGCCCTCTTCACCACGCTCGGCAATCTCAACGGAATTATTGCAACCCTGGTTGGTCATGCAATGGAGTCACAAGAAGAAGCTAAAAAGATTTATCTCGTTGGACTTAATACATCACGCTGTTTGATGGCAGTTGGCGACATCATCACTGCATGGTTGTTGCTACGCCAGGCAGATCTCGCTGCAGAAAAACTTCCAACCGCTGGAAAGGATGCAGATTTTTATACTGGCAAAATTGCATCAGCTAAGTTCTTTGTCTCCAACTTTTTGCCTCATATCGCCGCAGATCGCGCGATTGTTGAAGCGACTAATGGTGGCATTATGGATATTCCAGAAAGCGCCTTCTAAAACCACTACGCTTACTCGGTGTTAACTAAATACAAAGGCGAAATCCTGACCCTAACGGGCGCTATTTTCTTCTCCTTTAACGGCATCATCGCCAAATTAGTGTTGACCTCAGGTTTGTCATCTATGCGTTTAACCCAAGTGCGCTGTGGTGGAGCTTTTGTCATTCTCGCCACCTATATGTTTCTTCGCCACCGCGAGAAACTGCGGGCTACCAGAGGTGAACTTCCCCAATTATTTGCATATGGCATCGTTGGTTTTTTAGCGGTCCAAGCCCTGTATTTCGTAGCTATTACGCGGCTGCATGTAAGTATCGGCTTAATCCTTGAATTTACTGCCCCTATTTGGATTGTTTTATGGCTGCGATACGTGAAAAAGAAAGTTGTTCCAGCTCTTATGTGGATCGCGATCTTTTTAGCATTTAGTGGACTGGTTCTGATTGCTCAAGTCTGGAAAGGCCGCACACTGGATCCCATCGGTGTCATTGCCGCCTTATTAGATGGAATCGTTTTAGCCGCTTTCTTTTTAATTGGCGAAAAACTTACTGGCAAGCGTGATGTTGAATCTCTTATGGTCTACGGGTTTGGATTCGCAACTCTCGGTTTAGCTATCGCTATGCCGCTGTGGTCATATCCAGTTGAGATATTTACGCAAACAATGAACTTGCAGGGGCGCTTTGCTGCTTACACCGCCCCGGGTTGGCTCTTAATCGCTTGGGTTATCATCATGGGCACAATTGTTCCTTACCTGCTGGTGGTTAATGGTCTAAAACTTTTATCGGCATCGACAAGTAGTGTGATGGGAATGGCTGAGCCAGTGTTGGCCGGAGCTTTCGCGTGGATTTGGTTATCTGAAAAATGGAACTTCATTCAACTTGTTGGCGGGGTGACAGTAATTATTGGAATTATCTTGGCCGATAAAGCACGAACGGCTGCGCATTAATTTTTAATTAAGCTCCGAATGAACTGTCATCTGGTGGCGAAACTTCACGCTGTTGCGTCCAGTCAGTTCCAGCACCTGGATTTTGTGGCATATCGTAGAAACGTGCATAGTGAAGCTGCGCTGAGACAGTAATCGTACGAGTTGGTCCATTACGGTGTTTAGCAACGATTAGATCTGCCTCACCGGTTCGGTTTTGTTGATCGT
>CAEZXG010000005.1_pt1 | contig 27955 bp, 24 predicted proteins | sample 7265191 | NCBI WGS metagenome assembly CAEZXG01 (sample SAMEA6813902, study PRJEB35770) | uncultured Actinomycetes bacterium | biome: Freshwater; feature: Freshwater reservoir; material: water | place: Czech Republic | collected 2015-11-04 | depth 0.5m m | reverse complement strand
TACAAGTACCGATACTACATTTTCATACGCAAATTAATGCTGAACTTCCTTGGGAAAGTTTAGACATGGATTTTATGAATTTGAATCAAGCAGCCCACGGTGATCGCGAACACGGTCATATTCAAGCCCGTTTAAATATACCCCGCAAGATTATCGCTGGACATGTTTCAGATTCTCAAGTGATATCACGCATGTCACATTGGATGCGGGCAGTAATTGGTTGGCATACAGCACAGAACCTTAAGCTGGCACGTTTTGGTGACAACATGCGTTATGTGGCGGTTACTGATGGCGACAAAACAAGTGCACAAATTACTTTGGGAATATCGATCGAGGCATATGGAGTTAATGAACTCTGCGCAGCCGTTGAAGCTGTTAGCGCGCAAGAAATAGATAATGTTGTTGCTGAATATGAAAACGTATTTGACATTGCACCCGAACTTTGCAAAGGAGGAGCTAGGCATAATTCACTGAGATATCAAGCTTCGATAGAAATAGCGTTGGAAAAATTCCTTACCGCAGGTGGATTTACTGCATTTACTACCAATTTTGAGGATTTAGGGAGCCTAAAACAACTTCCCGGATTAGCGGTGCAACGCCTAATGGCAAAGGGTTACGGCTTTGGCGGTGAGGGAGATTGGAAAACTTCTGCCCTCTTGCGAATAATTAAAAGCATGACGACTGGATCAATCGGAGGTAGCTCTTTTATGGAGGACTACACCTACCACTTTGGTCCAGGCGAACCAAAGGTATTGGGAGCGCACATGCTTGAGGTTTGCCCATCGATCACCACGCAAAAACCACGTTGCGAAATACACCCATTAGGAATCGGTGGCAAAGAGGATCCTGTGCGTCTTGTCTTTAATGCAACCCCATCTAAGGGACGCGTGGTTGGTCTAATGGACTTGGGTGATCGATTCCGAATAGTTTCAAACGATATAGAGATTGTACAACCAGATAAAGAATTAAAGAATCTTCCAGTAGCTTCAGCTGTCTGGAAACCTATGCCTTCATTAGCAACATCGGCAGAGTCATGGATCTATGCAGGAGGCTCGCATCACACCGTATTGAGCACCTCATTAGAAATTGAAACACTCAATGATTTTGCAAATATCTTAAATATTGAACACTTACATATTTCGGAAACAACAAACACTCAGGATTTTCAAAGAGAAATTAGGTGGAATGGGGTTTATCACAAGCTTTCAAATAGTTCGAGAGCATAATGAAAAAATACAACCCAGATAAGCCCTTAAGAGTTTTAGTCCTTCCAGAAAAATTTAAAGGTAGTTTAAGCGCAATTGAAGCAGGTCGAATAATTGCGGAGACAATTTCTGCCACAACTGATAAATGGATAGTAGAAGTACAGCCTGTTGCTGATGGCGGGGATGGTTCGCTTGCGATTTTACTTGAAGATAATTTTGATGAAATTCCATTAACCTGCCAAGGCGCCCTTGGAGATGTGGATTTACGCAAATTTGGGATGCAAGGGAAGCATGCCTTCATTGAGCTCGCCGAAATTTGTGGAATTGGACTACTTGGCCAGAATAAATTAGAACCTTTCAGAGCTTCTACTTTTGGCTTAGGTGAGGCGTTTCGTGAAGCGATTAATCACGGTGCCGACCATGTCACCTTTTCTCTTGGTGGAAGCGCTTCTATTGATGGTGGGTTCGGATTTTTGTGCGCACTAGGCGCTCGAGGTTTTAATAACGATGGACACGAAGTTTCACCAGATTTAGATGGTTTAAGAAACTTAACATCAATTGATTTACAGGGAATTATAGAAATGTATAAACAAGTTAAAGTGACCGCACTTGTGGACGTTGACAATCCTTTGTGTGGTCCAAACGGCGCAGCGTATATTTACGGTTTACAAAAAGGTTTACAAGCGGGGGAGTTATATCAAGTAGATCTCGCCCTTAAAAATTGGTCACAGTTATTATCATCTCAAACAGATGGTGAAACCCTAGATACCAAAGGATTGGGTGCAGCCGGTGGGGTTCCACTGGCCTTAGTAAGAGTCTTTGGGTCACCAGTTATCTCAGGCTCTGATTGGTTTATAGAAGAGTTGGACATCAAGAACAAAATAAGGCACGCTGATTTGGTAATAACAACTGAAGGAAAATTTGATGCCCAATCGACTATGGGAAAAATTACTGGGAAAATTATCAAGGAGTCTCGTGATTCGGCCAGAGATTGCATCGTGATAGCTGGCGTTATTGAGAATATCCAGCTGCTTGCGCAGCAGGCCGGCTTTATTTCAATGAGCGATCTTGCGGGTGGTGTGCAAGCTTCATTGGATGATCCAAAAGGGTGGCTAACTAAAGCTACAGCCTTATTATTTGAAAGGATCTAAAGGGTAAACCTCGGGTTAAGAGTGTCAAGCGGAGCAAGCCAATGAATTGTGCAGGCCTGTAAGCGCTGTTCACCCGCTCGATGCTAAGCCGTTACCTTTGGCCCTTAGAAATTCCCGTGAGTCTCTGATTAGATTGCGCCATGAAACAAACTCTCGTATCCCGCAAATTCACAGGCTTTGGCGCACTTGCCACGGCCGTTGCCGTATTAGTCTCCCTACTAATCCCTTCAGCACACGCAGCGACATATTCACTGCCAGGTGCACCGACAAATGTCACTTCATATCTTGGCGCTAAAGGCGTCGTTGTTAAATGGACTCCATCTGATTCTGTCGTTCCAGCGATCACAGGTTATGTAGTTTCAGCTGGCGCTGGTTCATGCCCGATCTTTGTTTCCGCATCGAATCACTCAACGATTACGATGCCAGTTGTTGCAGGTCAACCTGGAGGAACACCTACAGTGCAAGCAGTTAATGCATATGGTTTTTCAAAGCCAACTGCATCAAAGAGCACATACACAGCTGCGCAGCTTGCAACTGTAGTAACAGGCTTAGCAAAGTCAGTTCAAGTTTTGCAGTTCAGCGATCTACACGGTGCAATTGAAGTCGGAAGCTCGTTCGGCACACCACTTCTAGTCAGCAACTTTGAAGCAGATCGTAAAGCTGCAGCTGCGACTATCACCGTTTCATCGGGTGACAACATCGGTGCCGCACCACCAATTTCAACCGAGTTTGAAGAAATGCCAACTATTGAGTCAATGAACTTAATGAAGGTTGATGCTTCAACATTTGGTAACCATGAACACGATCGCAGCCTTGCTCACGTACAAAAGGTTATTGGTGCATCTGATTTCCAGTGGGTAGTTTCTAACTATCCAGCATCATCACTGGCAGTGCTTAAGTCAGGTGCTAAGCAAGCTAAGTCATACACAATTATTGAACGTGGCGGAATTAAGATTGGCATCGTGGGTTCAAATACCCCAGAGACAATCGAGCAGGTATTTCCTGGCAACCTTGATTACATCGATGCCAATGGCAAAAAAGCCACTATCGAAATCGATCCAGGCGTAGTTGGAATCAACAAAGCAATTGTTGAGGCTAAAGCAGCAGGTGCAGAAATTGTCGTTGCACTCATCCACCAAGGATGGCTAGAGAACGCCGATGGTGTTGCAAAGGGTCTATATAACAGCCTGGCATCACAGATTAAGGGCGCAACTGTTATCTACGGCGGCCACAGCCACCAGACTTTCTCAACAATCATTCCTCCAACAAGTCGAACAGCACCAGTACTTCTTGGTGAAGTTCGTAACGCTGGTGTTGAGTACACACGTTCACAAATCTGTATCAACAACGGCAAAGTTGTTGGAGTCTCTCTTCAAAATGTTTTGAAGGCGGCAACACCAACTATTAATACTGGCGTCGTCAGCACGGTTACAACTCAAGATGCAACTGCAGCCGCCCTCATTAAGAAGTACAAGGATCAACTCACTGGAAAACTTGATATCAAAATTGGTTCAGTATCCGGCGTATTCCCACGTGGCGGAACACCTGCAGTAGAGCGCTCGGGTGAGAACCCAATGGGTGATTACATTGCAGATCTTCTACGGGCTAAGTACAAGACTGACTTTGCACTTTCAAATGGTGGCGGAATCCGCGATACATTCCCTGCAAAGACTTATATTCCTGCAGATACCAAACTAGTGCGTACTGGTACTGGCGCTCTGGATGTAACGCTGGGCGACGCTCTAACTGTTTACCCATTCGGTAATCAGGTTGCAACAACAGTTGTAACTGGAGCAAATCTTTGGGCAGCACTTGAGAACGGCGTGGGCGGAAACTATCCTGCCGATGGTCGCTTCCCACAAGTATCTGGATTCAAATTCACATTTGATTCTTCAAAGCCTCTTGGAAGCCGCATCGTCTCTGTAACTAAGAACGATGGAACAGCTATTCCAAAGGATTCAACTGTCTACACACTCACAACTCTTGACTACATCATTTATGGTGGAGATGGATATGTGAATGTATTCTCACCAACCCAAGCCAAGGTTTTCGGCGCACTACTTGATGTATTTGTAGATGCACTGAAGGCCGATATGGCAGCTGGAAAGGTCACCCAAGTTCCGGCCCTTGATGGTCGCGTGAAGAAGGTTGGCTAAAAAAGTAATCTGATCACAAAGGGCGCCTGTTGATTCAGGCGCCCTTTGTGCTTTATTTACGCTGGTTTTGGGGCTCAATAAAAAGAAGGTACTATTCGCAGGTTAAACAAAACTACATAAGCGCGCGTAGCTCAACGGATAGAGCATCTGACTACGGATCAGAAGGTTAGGGGTTCGAATCCCTTCGCGCGCACAAGTCAAGCCTCGGGTGCCTTTCACACCCGGGGCTTTTCTTCTTTTAAATTTATCTAAGCACGCAGAGAAAAATATTGGTCATCAAGTAGTCTTGAGAGGTGAAGATATTACTAACCGGCTTTGAACCTTTTGGTAATTCATCTCTAAACCCTTCGGGGGAGATCGTTAAAGCGATCAAAGCCGAAAACATTATTGGCGAGATACTTCCTGTGGTCTTTGGGCAATCCTCACAAATGCTCAAAGACTTAATTTCGCTCCATAAGCCTGACGTGGTTGTGTGTTTAGGACAAGCCGAGGGCCGTCATGCGATTACGCCAGAGCGAGTTGCAGTCAATCTAGATGATGCACGGATTGCAGATAATGCAGGCAACATGCCCGCTGATCAATTAATCATTGATGGTGGGCCAGCTGCATATTTCTCAACACTTCCAGTTAAAGAGATGGTTGGGGCAATGAAGAGCGCAGGCGTGCCGGCAGCAGTTTCAATGAGTGCCGGAACTTTTGTCTGTAATCACTTGTTCTATGCTTTACAACACCAGTTAGCAGGCAGCACTGTGCGAAGTGGATTTATACACGTGCCATTGATGGATGAACAGCGCTTTGAATTTTCTGGTTTACCATCCATGCCATTAGCCCAAATGGTTGCAGGCGTGCAAGCTTGTTTGAAGCTTTTAAGCGCGTAGAGCTTTAGCAAAAGACAAGAAGTCTTCAACTAATAAATCTACTTCACGCTGACCATGTGCAAGTGAAATCAACCACTGCTCATCCAGGCCTGGGGGCGTGATAATGCCGCGATTAAGTGAGTACAGCCACGATAATTCTGCAATTGCAAAATCCGTTTCTTTGTAATCACGGTAATTGCGTAATGGAGTAGTTGACCAAGTAATGCAACCCTTCACACCAAACCCAACAGTGTGTGCGGGTAACTGGTACTCGTCAATAATTACATTAATACGATTGAGTGCCTGTTGATTAAATGCCTCGGCGACTGCAAGAGTTTCTTTTGTACAGATTTTGTCGACAGCGCGAATACCTGCCATTGCAAGGGGATTACCGTTGAAAGTACCAAAGTGAGCCATTTTCCCATTAGTCACAAAATCCATGTACTTCTTTTTCCCACCAAAAGCGGCCAAAGTAAGTCCGCCACCAATTGATTTAGCGAGCGTAATTAAATCTGGGATTACGCCAAGTCGTTGCGCTGCACCTTGATGGCCAGCGGTTAATCCCGTTTTAACTTCATCAAAGATTAAAACAACGTTGTATTCATCGCAGAGTTCACGAACACGCTCAAGGTAGCCTGCATCAGGTAGAACAATGCCAAGATTTTCCATAACCGGTTCAACAATGAAGCAAGCAATCTTTGATGCATGCTTTTCAAATATACGTTGAAGAGATGCTGCATCGTTGTACGAGACAACATAGATATCTCCAGGCACGATGCCAGCAGGCACGTGTGCAATTGGATCCTCTATGTCGCCAATTTCATCAACGGGTGGCTTGCTGGAGACAACAAACGGGTCATAGCTGCCGTGATAACCGCCTTCAACCTTAAGAATTCCATTTTTCCCAGTCGCTGCACGCGCAGTACGAACGGCATACATGGTTGATTCAGTACCACTGTTAGTAAAGCGAACTTGATCTATAACAAAGCGTCGACAGATTCGCTCTGCGGCATCCGTTGAGATTGGTGACGGTGTAACGAAGAGCATGCCCGTTTCAAGGGAGTTCTTAACCTCTTCAACCACGGTTGGGTTTAAGTGACCGGCCAACATGGCACCAAAGCCCATTGAGAGGTCTAAAAGTTCGCGGCCATCTACATCGGTCATCCAAGCGCCTTTAGCGCTGACAATTGAGATTGGATAGGGATCCCAGTGTTGGAAACTTGAGGTCACACCTAAGGGCAGGGATTTAAAGGATCGCCGGCTTTCTTCGGCGCTCTTTCCTGTCTTTTTTGTAAATAACTCCCATTCGGATTTCAGGAGTTCGGCAACTCTTTCAGGTGGAATTTCGACTGAAGTTGTAGGGACAAATCTAAAAGTTTCCTTGTGATTAGTTTGTGTAATCATTGTAAAGCTTGTACGGCAAAGGTTTCAGCGTTTGAAACTCGTTTGAGAAGTACTCTCCCGGTTCGGTTTTTTAGTTCTTACGAACTAAGGTTTAAGTATCTCATGCCGTTTTTTAAATGCAACCCCCGAAACTCCTTGATTTTACAAGGGGAAAAATAATTTATTTCATAAAAAGTGCATTTAAACGTTTAGTTGTAAAGAAAAGTCCACAAACAATCATTATTACAAAATAAAGGGCATGGCCGAATAACCCCACATTTATATGACCAAGGCACAAGCCGCGGACTAAATTAATTGCGTGGGTTAGGGGTAAGAGATTTACTGTGAACTGTAACCATTCAGGAAAGACCGTTAGAGGGTAAAAAGAGCCGGAAAAAAGAAACATGGGTAATAAAAATACGTTGATGATTTCCAGTTGTTGGAAGGACTTCATGTACGACGTTACTGCCATTCCGCATGAAGCGAATCCGAAGGCAATTAAAACCGCTGCAGGAATAGCAAGTAAACCCCACAAGCTAGGGATCAATCCCAATGGTGCAACTACTGCCATAAACGCACAGGCATACGAAAAGCCTCGAAGAAGGGCCCAACCAATCTCTCCCAATGCAACATCTAGTGGGCCCATCGATGTTGCAAGCATGCCGTGGTAAATACGATCATGATTTAACTTAAAGAAAACATTCATGGTTGAGTCATAAATCGCGCCATTCATAGCACTTGTTGCCAAGAGCGCTGGAGCGATAAAAACGGCGTATTTAATGCTTTCATTACCAACCGTTATAGTCGGCAACAGTTTTCCAATTCCATAACCAAATGAAAGCAAGTAAAGAACCGGCTCAACGAAGCCAGATAAAACAATCATCCATGTTGAGGATTTAAAGGCGATAAATCCGCGCTCAAGTAGTTGGGGTACTCGACCCGAGTAATAACGCTCACCTCTCTTACCGACGCGAGCTTCGGCGATAGCTACAGCCATAGGAATAAACATCTACTTAGCCAACCTTTTAGTAAACAATCGGGCAGAGAGTATCAATCCACTGACAAGCATGGTTACCAGAACGGCAAAATGTACCCACATCAACGTCGGAGAGATGGCATGACCGTACGTTAAGTAACGACCTAGTTCAGTTGCATGCCACAAAGGTGAAATCCAGCCGATCCACTGCAAGAAGAAGGGCATAGAAGTTAAGGGAAAGAAAGTGCCGGAGAATAAAAAGAGTGGCATCATGATAAATCGGCCCAAAACTACAAAGAAGTAGTTCTCATCCTCGAGTTTTGCCGCCACAGATTGCATTAGTGCACCAAAAGATGCACCAGCAAAGATTGATGTTGGAATCGCAAGCCACGCACGTGGTGATTCAAGTGCACCAAAAGCCCACATCACTCCAAAATAAAGTAAGACCGTATAAAACGCACGAAAGAGTGCGGCCAAGAAAACTCCGATTGATATTTGTGCGCCGCTTAAAGGCGTGGAGTTCATGGAATAAAAGGTTCTATTCCATTTAAAACCTTCAATGGTTGGGAACACGGTTTCATCCATTGTTCCTTGAATTGCAGCTTGGGCGAGCAGAGCAGGAGCTAGAAAAGTTAGGTATTTAACGCCATCTACGCCGGCCGGCCCAACGCTCTTATCAATCAGGCCGCCTAAGCCAATTCCAACTGAAATTAAATATAAAACTGGGTTAGCGATGGCGATTGCAAAAATAATCCCAAGCCACTTCACCATTGTTCGAATGCGAGCTTCGGCGACGTAGAGCGCACCACGAGATCGAGTCTTTGCCGCATCTATTAGTTGTAACGATCCTTGGCGAACGGTTGGGATACTCATTATTCGATCAAAGTTCTTCCGGTGAGTCGCAAGAAAACATCTTCCAAAGAACTACGACGTACAAGTGATGTTTTAGGATGAAGCCCACTTGCATAAATCTTTTCAAGAAGTGCTTCGCCATCCTCGGTATACATAAGAACTCGATCAGGTAGCTCTTCAATTCGCTCGCACATTGCGCGTAATTTGTCCGCTACCTCTTGATTGCGGTCAGAACCAAAACGAACCTCGAGAACTTCTTTTGTAGAGTAGTCCTTAATCAAGGAAGCCGGGCTACCTTCAGCCATAATGCTGCCCTTATCCATCACTATTAAGCGATCGCATAACTGCTCAGCTTCATCCATAAAGTGAGTTGTAATAACTAACGTAACACCCTGTTCTTTTAATCTAAATAAACGATCCCATAAAATATGTCGGGCTTGTGGATCTAAGCCAGTCGTAGGCTCATCCAACATTAAAATTTCTGGTTCACTAACTAACGCTCTCGCAATAGTTAGGCGTCGTTTCATTCCTCCGCTGAGGGCTTCAACTTTTGCATCACGTTTTTCCTCTAACTGTGCGAAAGTTAGAAGCTCTTCGATTTTGCCCTTTACAAATTTGCGTGGCAGGCCGAAGTAACGCCCATAGATATAAAGGTTTTCAGAAACACTCAAATGCATATCCAGACTGTCTTGCTGTGGAACTACACCTAAATGCGCACGGATTTGTGGCCCATTTAGTTCAGGATCTTTTCCTAGAATTGTTAAGTCACCGGCGTTGCGTTGTGACGTTGCACCGATCATGCGCATGACCGTTGATTTTCCAGCACCATTTGGGCCTAAAAGGCCAAAGGATTCGCCCTTGCTGACATCGAAGTCGATGCCGTTGACAGCAGTGAAGTCACCGAACTTTTTCGTTAAACCACGGGCCGAAATAAGGTATTCAGACATGGACTCATCTTACCTGAGTATAGTTTGCACACGTGCGCTTCATAAATAACCCAACTCATGATCTGACTTACGATGATGTTTTCATGGTGCCCAGCGCATCTGAACTCTCTAGTCGAATGGATGTTGATTTAGCATCTAGCGATGGGTCAGGAACAACAATCCCGCTGGTAGTTGCCAATATGACGGCGGTATCAGGGCGTCGAATGGCCGAGACAATTGCACGCCGTGGTGGCATTGCGGTTATTCCACAAGATATTCCACTGGCAGTTGTTGACAGTGTTATTTCATGGGTGAAATCACGCCATACTTTCTTTGATACTCCTTTAACCCTTAATTCTCATCAAACCGTAGCTGACGCGGTGAGCTTGTTACATAAGCGTGCACACGGGGCGATTGTTGTTGTAGATGCAGGTAAGCCCCTTGGCATAGTTACAGAAGAGGATTGCAAAGGCGTCGACCGATTTACTCAACTACATCAAGTGATGAGCAAAGAGTTAGTAACGATGGCAGATGGATTAGACGCGCGTGCGGCCTTTGAATTCCTTAATACCCACCGTCATAAATTAGCTCCTGTTGTTTCACCTAGCGGTGACCTTGTTGGCATTATGACCCGCATTGGTGCATTGCGTGGAACTTTATACTCACCTGCTGTAGATAAAAACAACAAACTTCGAGTCGCCGCTGCCGTTGGGATTAATGGTGATGTTGCGGCTAAAGCTGCTGCACTTATTGAATCAGGCGCAGATGTATTAGTAGTAGATACCGCTCACGGACACCAAAAGAAAATGATTGAAGCGTTGCATGCGATTAGATCGCTAGGTGTTTCTATACCTATCGTTGCCGGAAATGTTGTGACCGCCGACGGAACAAGGGATTTAATTGCTGCTGGAGCGACAATTGTGAAGGTTGGCGTTGGTCCAGGTGCAATGTGTACAACACGTATGCAGACTGGTGTTGGAAGACCACAGTTTTCAGCGGTCCTAGAGTGTGCAACCGAAGCCAAAAAACATGGCGCACATGTTTGGGCCGATGGCGGTGTGCGCCATCCGCGCGATGTCGCATTAGCCCTTGCTGCAGGGGCCGCACAAGTCATGATTGGCTCCTGGTTTGCCGGTACATATGAATCACCCGGCGACTTACAAAGCGATGTAAATGGGAAGTTATTTAAAGAGTCATTTGGAATGGCATCGGCACGAGCAGTTGCTGCACGCACAACCGGTGAAGATGCCTTTGATCGCGCCAGAAAAGCCTTATTTGAAGAGGGCATTTCAACGTCTCGGATGTACTTAAATCCACAGCGCCCAGGTGTTGAGGATTTACTAGATGAAATTATTGCCGGACTTCGTTCATCATGTACTTACGCCAGCGCTCGCACACTAGAAGAGTTTGCCGACCGCGCAGTCATTGGTATTCAATCATCAGCTGGTTATGCAGAAGGTCGCCCACTACATTCATCCTGGGGCAATTAATTATTTAAGGTTTTAACTGCTCCACCGTTAGTTAATTCAATTAAGTCTGCGCGCTTACCAACTTCAATGCTACCGACATCGACTAACCCAATTCGATGCGCAGGAAGTGTCGAGACGGCATAGCTCGCTTCGGCAATTGAAAACCCAAAGTTATTTATCAGATTTAAAAATGCACGATCCATCGTTAAGGTGCTACCTGCTAACGAGTTATTGGAAACAAGGCGAGCAATACCATCCTCAACACGGACTCCAAGTTTTCCAATCGTGTAATCGCCACCGCTAGTGCCAGCAGCTGACATTGCGTCGGTAATCGCGATAATTCTCTTCGGCGCTGCTTTCAATATTGATGAAACATCTGCAGTATTGACATGAACACCATCAAGGATTAACTCAAGCGCAATTTCTGAATCAGCTAGCGCCACAGAAGAGATATTTTCACCCGTGTTGAGTTTAGGCATCCCATTATTAAAGTGGGTGATTATCGTCGCCCCAGCAGCAATTGCATCACGCGTAGTTTGTGCGTTAGCTCCAGTGTGGCCCAAAGCAACCGTTATGCCTTTGCTCACTAAGAATTTAATAACGGCTAGTGCGCCATCTAGTTCGGGGGCAATCGTCACCATTCGGATAGTGCCGTTAGAAGCCTCAATTAATCGCGTCAACTCTTCAACGGTAGGGGTTTTTAAAAGCGCTGGATCATGTGCACCGCAATGTGATTGTGCGAGATATGGCCCCTCAAGATGTATACCTTTGACAGCGCTGTTGTTGATGAAGGGAAGAAGTGTCGCAATCTGCGCAAGCAAACTTTCAATTGGCTCAGAAACTAAGCTTGCAAGCATTGAGGTAGTTCCATGCTTAGAGTGGGTAGAAATCACCGTTTCGATATCGGCTGGATTGGTTGCAGAGAAATAAAATCCACCAGCGCCATGTGTATGTATATCTACAAAGCCAGGGATAAGGGTTCCGGCAACAGTAATAGGTGAATCACTATTACTTTCGATCGATGTAATAACTCCGTTACTAACTCCAATAGAAACCCGATTTTCTAGCTCTCCTGCTATTAAGGCTTGGGCTGCAACTAAGTTCACGCCTTGAGTCTAATTCACTGCGGCATTTGGGTAGGCTAAGGCGCATGTCCAAGCCAACAATCATTCTCGCGACCAGCAACGGCGTTGGGATGGGCCATCTTGCGCGCGCTAGTGCGGTTGCGCTTGCTTTGAAAGATATCGCTAACCCAATAATTGTTTCAATGGCTGGTGGAATCGCTGAGATTCCTTCATTCATGGGTATTCGTTGTGAATATATTCCAGGTAGAGATCGTTTGTGGATGTCACGAGAAAAATGGGACACATATTTATGCGACCGCCTCTTGGCACTGATTGAAGAAACCGATGCAAAAGTCTTATCTTTTGATGGCGTAGTCCCTTATCCAGGTGTGATTGCAACCAAGAACGCTAATCCTGCGTTAAAACTTGTCTGGGTCCGCCGAGGTTTGTGGCAAAAGAAACCACAGCGATTTATTTTAGGTTTGCAAGCAGCCATGATGGATACAGTAATTGAACCGGGTGATATAGCGCGTGCGTATGACTTTGGTCCGACATCAAAGCGCAAGGATGCTGTATTAACTTCTCCAGTTTCATTATTTAGAAAAGAGGATGCGCTCTCACGCGATGATGCACGCCGCGCAATGGGATTAGATTTAAACCGCCCTGTTGCCTTAGTTCAGCTTGGTACTGGCGATAGCGATGTGAACCATAAAATGACTGCAGCTTTGGAAGGTCTCATTGGTTGGAAGGATTTGCAAGTTGTTCTAACGAAAGCCCCAATCGATAAAGATGGAAACTCACTAGCGCCAACTGGTCTTGATATTAAAGTGGCGCGATATTTTCCTTTAGCGAAAGTGTTACACGCCTTTGATGCTGGAATTTGTGCAACTGGCTACAACGGAGTTCATGAGCTTCTACCTGCTCAAGTTCCAACAGTCTTTGTATCTAACATCAGAGGCACTGATGATCAAGAAGCTCGCGCACGTTGGTGCCATGATTTTGGCTTTGCATTAAGAGCCGACCAAGCAGATTTGGCTGATATTACAAAGACAGTCAGGCAGTTACAAGACCCACAAGTACGTGCAGCTTTATCTGCACAATGCGCCGAGCTACCTAATACAACCGGTGGAGAAGAGATTGCAAAAATTCTTTGTGCACTGGCAGCCGAGACAAAAGCACTTAATCCAAAAACATTAACCTTTAAGCGGTTGATTATCCAAGACCATATTAATCGCGGTTTACGTCACGTTGCTAACTTAGGTATTCGCAGGTTAGCTCTTGTTTATCGATTTATAAATCCTCATATTGTTGGACAAATAACAGCACAAGAGTCGCCAGTATTCGGTGATTCGACTCAACCAGAACAACTCCGTGAACTGATCAAATCTGCGACTCGTTTTGAGCACTTAATTTCAGGTTCTTCTCAGGCATATAGGCAGCGCAGAGAAGACATTGCAAAGGCCGCTTATGGGGACTTAGTGGAGATAATTAAGAAGTAATTATTCCTCGATCATTTTTTCTAGTTTATTTTTCAAAAACATAACGGCAGTAATGACAACAACTAAAAAGAAAATTGCCCAATACTTTAGATACTTTTCGAGTACATGAAGTGAATTCGCGAATTCATAGCCAAGAACAATAACTGTTGAGCTAAATACGATTCCGCCCGCTGCGTTCCATTTCAAAAAAGTACGATAAGGAACCTTATTCATTCCAGCTAAAGCTGGCACTAAAGCACGAAGCAAAGCCTGCGCGCGACCAAAAAAGATCGCTCCACCGTGGTATTTAGCAAATATATGTTCAGCGAGCTTCCATCGTTTTTCACCGACGAATTTTCCAAACTGAGTTGTTTTAATTCTGGGACCAAAGTGTTTTCCAACTTCATAACCAACTGAGTCTCCAGCAACTGCCCCAACAATCGCACAGATAATAAAGAGCCATAGCGGCCACACTTTAGAGTGGGCGAGTACTCCACCAATAAGAAGTGAGGTTTCGCCTGGAAGTATAAAACCCACGAAAGCAGCAGCTTCAGCGAATGCAAGTAAAATTAATAAAATAAAGAGTGGAACTTGCAGGTTATTTGCAACAAGCCAATCTGCAGCGCTATGTATCCATCCCGACATGCGCTAACTGTAGCGGTGGATTACGATACTCCGATGATGCGAGCAATTACTTCTGTAGATATTCACCCTTTGTTTGCTGAACGACGTAGCCCTCGCACTTTTGATGAAGTAGCCACCATCCCCACTACAGATCTTTTAGCGATATTGGAAGCGGCGCGTTGGTCACCTTCTTCGAGCAACAATCAACCGTGGCGCTTTTTAGTTGGACAACGCGGCGACGAAGTATTCAATGGGATTTTGCAGACGTTAGTCTCTTTTAATCAAGGCTGGGCTTTTAGAGCATCGGCTTTAATTTTGGTTACTGGAGTAAATCGCCGTCCCGATGGCGCAGTTAACGCTGGATATCAATACGACTGCGGCTTATCGGCAGCCCAATTAACTCTTGAAGCACATAGTCGCGGTTATGCCGCACATCAAATGGGCGGTTTTGATAAAGCACAAGCCGCAGAGATCTTTGAATTAAGTGAAGAGCTAACACCCGTCATAGCGATAGCCATAGGCCAAGAAGGCTCTATTGATCAACTAGATGAAGATATGGCGGCACGTGAGAAGGCACCGCGCACACGTAAAGAGTTATCAGAACTAGTTCTACGAGGACTACCACGCTAAAAACGCGAGCGAATCTCCCAAAGATCTTTAAATACAGGATTAAATAGAGTGCTTGATAAATACTCAACTCCACTAGATCCACCACTACCCATTTTATGGCCGATGGTTCGTTCCACCATCTTCACATGGCGATAGCGCCACTCTTGAATACCTTCATCTATATCTAATAACCGCTCGCATACCCCAGCACTTTCTGGATCCTGGCGATGCACTTCTAGCAAAACATCTTGCACCGCAAGATTAGCTTCGTAAGCTACAGATCTATCTCGATTTAATACATCCGTTGGAATAGCATGACCGCGCTGTGCTAAATAAGCCAAGGCTGAATCCCACACGGAGTTAGCTGAAGTAATTACCGCAATTTCCGCTTGAATATCTAGAGGCAGATGTCCTGCCATTTTATTATCGCGTCGTCCTAAAAGCGCTTCAACTTTTCTAAACTGTGCTGATTGAAAACCGCTAGAAGAGGATAAATAGGAACGAAATGCGTTGAATTGTAATGGTGTCATGGTTTCTAAAATATCAATTTGTGTCACACAGACTTTCATGATGGTGCGAATTCTTCCAAGTATTGCAAGCGAATAATGCGTATCACCAGATTCCATAGCTCGTTGTGCTTGTAGAAATTCATGAATAATCTGTTTAAACCAAAGCTCGTATGTTTGGTGAATAATAATAAAAAGCATTTCGTCATGCTCGGGACCAACTGAAAGGGGTCGCTGTAAACTGAGTAGTTCATCTACAGCTAAGTATGAGGTGTAAGTGAGTGCTGAATCGAAGTTATCGCTCATGTGACTCTAGAACCCCCGTCTTTGACTGTTTTATATGCCCCAGAATCAATTAAATCTCGCATGCGGGCGAAGCCATCCCATACTTCTACGTAAGATGTTGCAAGTGGTGAAATTGCCAATCGAATCGAATTAGGTGTTCGGTAGTCAGGAATAACGTGGGAAATCTGGCGAAGTGCAACACAAATTTGTGCAGCATCCGGATGGACCAAAGAGATGTGACCACCTCGTTCTTGTGGATCACGCGAAGTATTGAGCGTAAGTCCGAGCGGTGCTAACCAAGCATCAAATAGTTCAATCATCATCTGGGTGCCGATGGCTGCCTTAGCTTCGATTTCGTCAATACCTGCCTCTTTAATCATGGAGAAAGCGGTCTGTACGCAGCGAATACCCATTAACGATGGACTTGCAATTTGAAAGCCACGTATTCCTTCGGCTTTTTCAAAGTGTGGCCCCATTTCAAACTGTGCGCCTTGGGCAAACCATCCTTGGATAGGGACTTGTAACTCTTTTTGAATTCGCTTACTTACATATAGCCAAGCAGGTGAACCTGGACCTGAGTTGCCGTATTTATAAGTACACCCGACACACAAATCAACACCGTTTGCATCAAGATTTAAATTAATGGCACCAACAGCATGGCTGGCATCCCACACAACTAATCCACCAATGGCGCGCACTTGATCGGTAATAGCTTTTATGTCGGTGCGCGCACCAGATCTATACTGAATTACTTCTAATGTAACAAGTGCGACGTCATCATTGAGATAAGGCGCTAATATTTCTGGAGTAATTCGCTCGTGAGCTGCCCGTGAAGAGTCTTCATTATTAATAAGTACAAGATTTAAGTTGAACTGTTTAGCAATTCCATCCAGAATATAACGATCTGTAGGAAAATTAGCGACATCCGTAATTATCGTCTTGCGGCCAGGGCGTGCATGAATCGCAGCTAAACACAGCTGATAAAAATTAACAGAAGTTGTGTCGCACACCAATGTTTGACCTGGCCCAGCCCCTAATGCCGCAGCTGCAAGCAGGTCTCCAGTTGGCTGAGCTTCATCCACCCAATGTCCCCAGCCAGTAACAACTTCAGGGCCCCATTCATGTGTCATGAAGTCATTGATCGCAGTGATCGTTGCCTTCGGAAGACGGCCCAATGAATTGCCATCTAGATAACATAATTCTGGATCCGAGACCACAAACTGGAGCTTGTAATGGGCTAGTGGGTCATTTCTATCTAGCTCCAGCGCGTATTCGCGGTCAGTCACATTCATGGATGAAAGGTACGCTCTCCCATCATGGCGCGCAATGTTGTAAATATCGAAGAGGTGTCCAAAGCCTTTGATATTAAAGAGCTATTAATTGCCGTATCCCTAGGCGTATCTGAAGGCGATCGCATTGGAATCGTGGGTCGAAATGGCAGCGGTAAAAGTACTTTGATGAAAGTTATCGCCGGTATTGAAGCACCAGATTCAGGACGAGTAACAAAATCAAACTCTGCACGCATTGGAATTCTTTCGCAGGTTGACTTCGAAAATCCTGAAAGCACTGTGGGCGAAGTTGTATTGGGAGATACCGCAAAACACGAATGGGCGAGTGAGCCAAATATCCGTGAAGTATTTACTGGCTTATTCGGCAGTTTTGATGACCACATCTTTGATCGTAAATTTGGTCAATTATCGGGTGGTGAGCGTAGACGTGTTGGTTTAGCAAAACTACTAATCAACGAGCTAGATCTAATTTTATTAGATGAACCTACTAACCATTTAGATGTTGAAGGTGTTGCTTGGCTTGCCAAGTACATTAATAATCAAAAAGGTTTGGCAGTTACGGTTGTCACTCACGATCGTTGGTTTCTAGATGCAGTCACAGTTAAGACATGGGAAGTTGTTGAAGGAAAAGTTGAAGAGTATGAAGGCGGATACAGCGCATTTGTTTTAGCTAAAGCTGAACGCGCTCGCCAGACATCAGTTATGGATCAGCGCCGTAATATGTTAATCAAGAAAGAGCTTGCATGGCTGCGTCGTGGAGCGCCGGCACGAACAACTAAACCAAAGTTTCGAGTGGATGCCGCGAATGTATTAATTGCCGGAGAACCCGAACCGCGCAATCAGGGCGAGCTTTTAAAATTTGCTTTGAACCGTTTAGGAAAAACTGTGTATGAGGCACACCATGTCCAAGTAAAACTTGGGGATAATGAATTAATTGATGATCTGTATTGGAATATTGGCCCGGGCGATCGAATCGGCATTGTTGGTATTAACGGAGCTGGAAAAACAACGTTGATGCGGACACTTGTAGGTGAAATCCAGCCAACTGCCGGAAAGTTAGTTACAGGCGTAACTGTAAAACCTGCTTTTTTAACCCAGCACCTTGATGAGTTGGACCCAACCTGGCGTGTACTCGAAGCCGTTGAAAAGATTGCTAACCGTGTGGAATTAGGCGGTGGGCGAGAGCTTTCAGCCTCGCAATTATGTGAGCGCCTTGGCTTTGATCGCGAATCGCAGTGGACGCCAGTAGGTGATTTATCAGGTGGGGAAAGGCGTCGTCTGCAGTTAACCCGTCTATTAATGGATAGCCCCAACGTATTGCTGCTAGATGAACCGACAAATGATTTCGACATTGAGACATTGACTGAGCTTGAAGACTTGCTCGATAGTTATGGCGGAACCCTGATTGTTATTTCTCACGACAGGTATTTTTTAGAGCGAGTATGCGATCGATTTGTAGGGTTACTTGGCGATAAAGTTGTTCGAGATTTACCGCGCGGAGTTGATGAATATTTAGAGATGCGCGAGAGAGCAACTGCGTCCCAGGAAGCGGCTCCAAAAGAGAAGAAGAGTTCGAGCGCTGCCGAAGAACGCCAATTAAAAAAAGACAAAGTTCGCCTTGAGCGACAAATGGAAAAAGCTGATGCTCGAGTCGCAGAGTTACTTGCTCATCAGGAAGCTGCGGCATTTGAGCCTGAAAAATTAATCGAAATTACGAAAGAGTTACTGGCTGCACGCTCAGATAAAGACAAACTCGAAGAAGAGTGGCTTCAAGTAACCCTCCTGCTTGAAGGATAAGTTACAGTCATCTAATGCGCTTAGATCTGCTCGCTGCTCTTACGGGAGTAATGATTGCTATTCAATCTCGCGTGAATGGTGAACTTTCTTCCCAACTCAATAATGGCCTTGAAGCTGCAGTAGTTTCATTTGGTTCAGGTTTTGTACTCATTGCAGTTATTACATTAGTAAATCCCACAGTACGAGAAGGTGTCTCAAATCTGAGGTTAGCGGTCTCTCGCGGAGAGATTGCCCAATGGAAATTATTTGCCGGTGCCCTTGGTGGCAGTTTTGTAGCGATTCAAACTCAAGTCGTTCCCCTCATTGGGGTCGCCATCTTTTCTGTTGCCTCCATAGCTGGGCAGACAGCCATTTCGTTAGTCGTCGATCGCATAGGGCTTACGGGTGGTGGGAAAAAAGCCATAAATACTCGGCGTATTGTCGCCGCATCACTAACGGTAATTGCAGTAATTGTCTCAGTGGCCGATCGAATAGATGCAAGAAATCTCTCCGTAATCACTGTTATTGCAGGCTGCATTGCCGGTGCCATAGTTGGAATTCAGCGCGCACTTAATGGTCAGATTAATGAACACTCTCACCAAAGCTTTGCAACGTCACTTTTTAACTTTATTACTGGAACAAGTTTTTTAGGGCTTTTTATTCTTCTTGCAGTTGCCATGGGTAAGACACATTTTGTTGCTCTGCCATCTGGCCCCTGGTGGATTTACTCTGGTGGCGCGATAGGAGTAATTTTTATAGCTTTCACGTCAACAATTGTGCAGCACCTAGGCGTTCTAACTTTTACACTATTTAGTGTCGGGGGCCAATTAGTTGGCTCGCTAATTATTGATTTAGTCTCTCCAACAGATGGCGTTCATGTAAGTGCCTACCTTGTAACTGGAATAGTTATGACGTATGCAGGTGTTATTGCCGGTGGCGTAAGTAGTTCACGAGTGCGGAAACCAGCGAAGCACAAATAAAGAAAGTTGCAATTGCATAAGACCATGTTCTAACCCAGGGCAAAGTGGCTGCGTAGTAACCAGCAGTGGTGATTCCAACGCCCCACAGCAAAGCACCTAAAGCATTTGCCGAAAGAAATTTATAGTAATTCATCTTGGAAGCACCTGCGATTGGTGGGACAAAAGTTCTAATCCATGGGAAGAAGCGTGCGGCAACAACAGCCCACCACCCCGTATGTTCGTAAAAACGTTCGGATTGAGCAATCATTTTTTGCATTCGTGGGGATTTTCTTTTTTCTAGATAAGGACGCCCAACTAATCGACCTAAAACAAAGCCAATTTGATCGCCAAAAAATGCAGCAAGAAATATCACAGTGACGAGAACAAGAATGTTTACTTCGCTATGAGCCGCTGCCACAATACCGGCACTAAAGAGAATGGAATCCCCAGGTAGGAAAAAACCAATTAAAACACCTGTTTCAAAGAAAATCACCAAGCCGGTAACTAGGTAGATTAAAAATGGGGCTAGTGAGGATAACTGTGCATCAAAAGATGCGGCTAGCTCAATCACACGGATTTTTTGACCGCTGCAGCTACTGCTTTAGTCACATTTGGATCAAAGACACTTGGAACAATAAATGATGCATTTAACTGCTCAGGTGAAACACAATCTGCAATTGCTTCGGCTGCAGCAACTAATAGCTCATCTGTAATTTTACTTGCATTGGCATCAAGTAAACCTCGAAAGATTCCCGGGAACGCTAAAACATTATTGATTTGATTAGGTTGGTCACTTCGACCCGTAGCAACGACAGCTGCATATTTACGCGCAATCACTGGATCAATCTCTGGGTCAGGATTTGCAAGTGCAAAAATAATAGATTTAGGTGCCATCGATGCAGCATCAGATTCAGTGATGACATTTGGTGCGCTCACACCGATAAAGACATCGGCACCTGCCATAGCACCAGACATAGTTCCAGTGAAGTTCTCTGGATTGCTGTTATCGATAAACCATTGCTGCATGGCATCATCTGATTTCATTGCTTTACTGACTACACCGCTGTGATTAAAGCCAATAATATTTCTCGCGCCATTGAGTGTGAGTAGACGTGCAATAGCATTTCCAGCTGCGCCAACGCCACTGAGTACGATTTTTACATCACTTAAATTCTTATTAACTAGCTTAAGTGAGTTACGAAGTGCCGCTAGAACAACGATAGCTGTACCGTGTTGGTCATCATGAAAAACAGGTATGTCTAGAAGATCACGCAGGCGACGTTCGACCTCAAAGCATCGTGGAGCCGAGATATCTTCCAGATTGATTCCACCGTACACGGGCGCAATGAGCTGAACCGTACGAACAATTTCATCGACATCTTGAGTATCCAGACATACCGGCCATGCATCTACATCGGCAAAACGCTTAAATAAGGCGGCCTTACCTTCCATAACCGGCAGAGCCGCTGCGGGCCCAATGTTTCCTAGGCCTAAAACCGCTGATCCATCGGTAACTACGGCCACTGTATTGCGTTTAATGGTTAGGCGGCGCGCATCGGCTGGATCATCGACAATCGCTTGGCAAATTCGGGCGACGCCTGGCGTGTAAGCACGAGATAAATCATCACGTGTTTTTAGCGGAACTTTAGATTGAATTTCAATCTTGCCACCAAGGTGAAGTAAAAAAGTTCGATCACTAACTTTGCGAACCTTAAGATCTGGATTTTTCGACAGAGCCAAGGTTATTTCATCAGCATGACCCGAATTAACCGTGTCACACGTTATATCTATGACTACTTTTTCAATAAGAGATTCAACAACATCCAGCGCAGTGATAGTTGCTCCGGCTGTGGTAATAATTGTTGTTGCTAAAGCTACGGGTTGCGAACTTGGGGTACCTTCAACACGGATTGTAATTCCATATCCAGGGGATGTTGATGCCATTTATACCACTCCATACAATCTGTCTCCGGCGTCGCCTAAACCTGGAACTATGTATCCATTCTCATTTAACTTTTCATCCATCGCGCCAGTAACAATCGTGATTGGGACCTTGCTCCCAGCAAACTCTTTTTCAACCGCTGCGATACCTTCTGGTGCAGAAAGGATGCAAACCGCTGTGATGTCATTTGCGCCGAGATCAATTAAATAATGAAAAGCGGCAATCAATGTTCCGCCCGTTGCCAACATTGGGTCTAAAACAAACACCTGTCGCCCAGATAAATCCTCTGGAAGCCGATTTGCATAAGTGCTCGCCTGAAGAGTTTTTTCATCGCGTACCATGCCAAGGAAGCCAACTTCTGCTGTAGGAATTAACTTACTCATACCTTCAAGCATTCCAAGCCCAGCTCGCAGAATAGGAACTACGACCGGTCGAGGCTCAGCCATCTTCAACCCTTGGGTTTTTACAACTGGAGTTGTGATTGAAACACTGTGTGTACGAACGTCGCGTGTTGCTTCATAGGCAAGCAGAGTTACTAACTCTTCTACTAAGCGGCGAAAGGTAGGCGAATCTGTACGTTCGTCACGCAAAACCGTCAATTTATGGGCAATAAGCGGGTGGTTGGCAACATGTACTTTCATACCCCTTACCTTACAGGGCTTTCATTCTTTTCCAATGAGTGGAATTATGCTCGCATGCCCGAATTTGATGATGACCTTATTGAAGACATCGAAGAGTTCGACGTTTTAGAAGAAACTTCCGAGCCTACAAAAAAAGTAAGCGGCATCACAGATGAGTTCGATATCGCTGTAGCTGCTTGGCATGAAGACGGTCGCTGGACGCTAGGCCTACTTCCAGATCCAACAGATATTGCTCAAATAATTTCGAGTTTGAAGTCTCAACAAACAAATGGTGGAGCGATTGCACTAATTTCCATTGATGAAGAGTTCTTTATTTTAATTCGTGTACTCGGCACACATATTTCACTTTTCCTTAGTGATGCAACCTGTGCGCTCGATTATCCTGTCGCTGAAGAGCTAATAGAGATTGCTGATTTACAAACTCCAGAAGACGAAGATGAGCCTGCGCCTATTGGGCATATAGAGATTTTGGCAGATCTTGGCATGAGCAGTATGGAGCTTTTTGCATTATGTGATGATTCAGAATTATTTCCAGATGAACAATTAGAGGCGATTGCAAACCGACTTGGCTTCGGTGATCAGTTTGCAGAGTTATTAGACCTGTGAACGATGAAGAGTTAATGCAGCAAGCATTACTGGTTGCCCGGAAAGCCTTAGCTAGCGATGATGTACCAGTTGGCGCAATAATTGTTAACAAAATGGGTGAGATCATTGCCGTCGGCCATAACGAACGCGAACTACATAAAGATCCAACTGCTCATGCTGAAATAGTTGCGCTTCGCCGTGCAACAGAACTCAATAAAAGTTGGCGGCTAGAAGACCACACACTTGTTGTAACTCTTGAACCTTGTGCAATGTGTGCAGGAGCAATTGCACAGTCTCGAATTTCAACATTAGTTTTTGGAGCTTGGGATGAGAAAGCTGGTGCAGTGGGCTCAGTTTGGGACTTGTTACGTGATCCCCGGTCCTTATATAAGGTGGAAGTGCGGTCAGGCGTACGTGCTACCGAGTGCGCACAGTTACTTAAAGATTTTATACAAGGAGTTCGTACGAAGGATTAAGAATCACCATGGAGCCTTCTTCTTCACCAACCATGCCTTCAGCACGCATTTGCGAACCTACTTCAAGACCAGCAATCTCGCGGCGCCCCAAGAACTGCAGCGATACGCCGCCAGTTTCATCCCAGATCTCTACCTGAAGTGTTGGTGCAGAGCCGCGTGGAGCAGTCTTAATCGATGTCACTCGACCTTGAACTTGAGCTCGCTTGCGCCATTCGATTTCACTAATTGCAGTGATGTTTTCAGCGTAATGGCTAACAGGATCAATATTTATTGGCGCTACACGCTTTGGTTTTGGTGCGGGCTTAGCAGTTTTTGTAACCTCATGTGGCTGTCGTACTTCTAAAGTAGAACCAGATGCCAGGCGCTCAACGTCAAATGGAACAATTGTTGCAACCACTCGTGGCAATTGCGAAATAGGTGCAGCTATCTGTTCAGCAGTTTGATCGTGCAGTAAACGTCCCAAGAAACCAGAGTATGAACGCCGAGGTAAAAGAAGGGTCAACTCGACATCTTCTTTCTCGGTCATTCGAATTGCATAATCCAAAGTTGAGTTAGGTAAACGTCGATCCGGACAGTCAATAAGTTCGAGTGTGACGTCATCAAGTGCATCGGATAATGCCCAAGCTTTTTGAATCTCTTCTGCTCGACGATCATCGATAACAAAGTGAACGGCAGCTAAGTTGCGTGGATTTAAACTTCTTGCATATCGAATAGCACCAACAGTTGCGAGATCAACGTTGTCAACCAACACGGTCACATCATGTCGAGCAATCGAGGTTGCTCGCTCATGTTCACGCTTAACCGAAAGAGCTTCTTGTTCGCGTGTGTACTGGCGGCGAAGGCGCAAGAATGTCATTACAAGTATTGGGGCAGTTACGAGCACTAACCACGCACCTTCAGTAAATTTAACTACAGCAAAAATAATGACAACGAAGAAAGAGATAGAGCCAGAAAGGGCGTTGATAAATACTTTTGCTTTCCAAGCCCCAGTCCTATTGCGCAATGCATGACGGGTCATTCCAAAACCTGCTAAACAAAAACCGGTGAAAACACCCAAGGCGTAGAAAGCAACTAAATGCTCAACCGAACCCGCAGTGAAGAGAACTAAGAAGATTCCACCACCCGATAGAAGAATAATTCCGTTTGAGAAAGCTAAGCGGTGCCCACGCTTTGTAAGTTGGCGGGGTAGGTAGCCATCGGATGCGACGAAATTAACCAAGATCGGGAAAGCGCTATAAGTGGTGTTAGCGCCGGCAAAGAGAATTAACATCGTTGCCAGCTGAACCATGACGAACATAGTTTGACCAAATACGCCATTACCAACAATAGTTTTAGCGATTTGGGAAATAACTGTTGGAGTTCCAGACTCATATGGCATCGCATGGATCTTGTGTGCAAACCATGAGACTCCAAGAACCAGAGTTCCAAGCAGACCGCTCATTACGAAGAGCGTTCGACGAGCATTTACGTGTTCAGGTTGTTGGAAGAGGGCTACACCATCAGAAATCGCTTCTAAGCCGGTTAATGATGAGCCACCATTAGCAAAAGCGCGAAGCAAGATGAATATGGCCGCAGCAGTTAGCAAGCCATGGCTTTCCCCGACAGCAATTGCACCAGGTTGAGAAGTACTTAATGTCTCCAAGGTCCCAGTGAATGCCTTATATATTCCCATTCCAAAAACTATAAACATGCAACCAACAAAGAAATAAGTAGGAAGAGCAAACGCTTTACCAGCCTCTTTTACCCCGCGTAAATTGCCATAGGTAAGAACGCCAATTACTAATAAAATCATTGGAATCTTCGCTGGAGACATACTTGGAAACGTTGAAATAATTGCGGCTACACCAGCTGCTGATTGAATTGCAACAGTGACTATGTAATCCAGCATTAAAGCAACAGCTGCTATTTGTGCAACAACGGGCCCAAAGTTATCTCGTGAAACAATGTAAGCGCCACCAGTTTTAGTGTAAACATTAATTACATTCCGATAGGAGAGCGTAATGATGGTCAAGATGACAAGTACAACTGCCGTCATCGGCATCAAAATTGAAAATGCTGCTAAGCCAAATGCTGGCAGTAATGCAATAAGAATTTGCTCAGATCCGTATGCTGAAGATGAAATACAATCTGATGACAGGATTCCAAGGGCGTAGCGTTTGCTTAATCGTTGGTGGCCGAGGGAGTGTCTGTTTAAAGGATTACCGAGAAGCTTGCGCTTAACTTTATAGGCAAACGAGTCCTTCAGGTGAGCATGGTCTTGAAGCACGACCGGTGCTGGCGCGTCATCTGTCCACGACTTGGGCACTGAACACTCCTCTAATAATTACGAATAAACGCTACGTAACTGCAATGACTCTATCGTAGAGCGCACCGACTTCAACTTCTTGCAGGCTGAGCGTATGCTCGCCCTATGCATACACAGTTATATATCGATGGCCAATGGATTGACGGAGTCGGCACGGTAGCCGTCCATGATCCCAGTGATGGTTCGGTTATTGCCGAGGTCTCCCTTGCAGGTGCAGCCCAGTGCGAGGCTGCAGTAGCTGCCGCCGATGCCGCTGCTGTTGAGTGGGCTAAAACTGCACCTCGATATCGATCAGAGATTTTGCGTAAAGCCTTTGAGATTATGACAAGTGAAATTGAAGCAATAGCTACGCTCATTTCACGCGAAAACGGAAAAGCAATGCCCGATGCTCGCGGTGAGGCTGCATATGCGGCAGAGTTTTTCCGCTGGTTTGCTGAAGAAACCGTTCGTACACCTGGAGATTTCCGCAAGTCACCATCAGGGGATAAGCGAATTCTTGTAACACACGAACCTATTGGTCTTTCAATTCTTATTACACCGTGGAACTTTCCTGCTGGAATGGCAACACGCAAAATTGGACCTGCAGTTGCAGCCGGTTGCACAATGATTTTAAAGCCAGCGACTGAGACACCATTAACTGCCATGTACATCGTGGATGTAATGGAGCGCGCGGGATTGCCTAAGGGAGTTCTCAATTTAGTTCTTCCTGAAAAGACTGGCGAAGCAATTTCAAAGATGTTGCACGATCCACGTGTAAAGAATCTCTCATTTACTGGATCGACAGAAGTTGGCCGAGTACTTCTTAAAGAGGCTGCCGACAAAATTATTCGCTGCTCAATGGAGCTTGGTGGAAATGCACAAGTTATCGTTCATGATGATGCCGATCTTGCAGTCACTATTCCTCAATTACTTCTAGCCAAAATGCGAAACGGTGGCGCTGCGTGCACGTCGGCTAACCGAATCTTTGTTCAACGTGGAATTGCTAAAGAGTTTATTGCCCAGATGACTAAGTCCATGAGTAGTTTTGTTATGGGCCGTGGAACTGAAAGCACTACAACACTTGGCGCCTCTGTCTCAATGAAGGAGCGCAATAAGATCGCTGAATTAGTAGACCAGTCCGTTGCAGCAGGTGCAAAGGTTGAAGTTGGTGGAGTAAAACCAGAAGGTGCTGGCGCTTTCTATCCAGCCACTGTATTAATCGTTGAAAAAGATAACCCGATTTTGCTCCATGAAATCTTTGGCCCAGTTGCGCCAATCGTTATTTTTGATACCGATGCCGAAGGCATTGCGATGGCAAATGACACTGATTTTGGGCTAATTAGTTATGTGTTCTCATCAAACCTCACCCGCGCTTTGCGCACTGCTGAAGCTATGGAATCAGGAATGGTTGCCATCAATAAAGGCGTCATTTCAGATCCAGCTGCACCGTTCGGGGGAGTCAAGCAATCTGGCTTAGGTCGCGAAGGTGGCTTTGATGGAATTCACGAGTTTTTACAAACTAAATACATCGGCGTAGAGATCTAAGAAAAGTTTTAGTTTCTATTGTGGCTTGTTACTACAAGTAACATTGAGAGGGTTTTTCTTATCCAAAAGTAACGCAGAGTAAATTAGTGAGCGAGAAACTAATTTAAGAATTAACATTTGTCTTTTCAAAGAAAGCAGATAAATGAAACCTCCAAAGTTGCAATTAATAACAGATTTCTGCGAAGCTAAGTGGGTACAAGTGGCCCTTTACCCTTGGGATGACATACACATAGCTTGTCTTGGGGTCTTTATTCCAGTTGGCTTTGAATCCTATCTGTCCATTAGACACGACAATTCTGATCCAACGTTAGGTTCAACGGTGCCTTTAAATTTTGAAAGATTAACTTTGATGCTGCAGGATTACACTAAAACCCCTGAAGATTGTTTTGTAGCAATTTGGAACGGGCTTGGCTGGGGTTTTGAGGAAGTGTATTCGGAATTGTTTAATAGCTTTTCGCGATGGAAAGATTTTGATAAATTCTTTACGTTGCCAAATCGTGACTACTATTTGCTTAAATGTGACATTCTTGAAAGTTTGAAAATTGGCCGAATCATCTTTGGATATCTAGATTTTGAACGGCCGAATTTAATGTGGCCTCAAGACAAATTATGGTTCATCTCAAATGAAATAGATTATGACGTCACCCTTGTTGGAGGATCAGAGGAAATGATCCGCGAAATAGAAAATTTCCCTTACTTTATTACTGAAAGGTTTGACCCCGCAGTTCCTAATTACGGAATCTATCGAGCCAATTGGATGCTTTGACGGCGGAGGATGAGGGATTTGAACCCTCGAGACTTTCGTCTACGCGTGTTCGAGACGCGCGCACTCGGCCGCTATGCGAATCCTCCTTGGGAATCATACGGGTTATTTAAGAGGAATTTAGATTCTTAGGAGTATTTACTTACTAGACCGT
>CAEZXG010000004.1_pt1 | contig 28030 bp, 28 predicted proteins | sample 7265191 | NCBI WGS metagenome assembly CAEZXG01 (sample SAMEA6813902, study PRJEB35770) | uncultured Actinomycetes bacterium | biome: Freshwater; feature: Freshwater reservoir; material: water | place: Czech Republic | collected 2015-11-04 | depth 0.5m m | reverse complement strand
GCGATGTCTTTAGCTTTATATCGTAAGTATCGCCCCTCTGTATTTGCCGACGTAATTGGTCAAGAACATGTCACCGTTCCATTATCAAATGCTTTAACTGGTGATCGCACACACCATGCATATTTATTTTCAGGTCCACGCGGTTGTGGAAAAACATCAAGTGCGCGAATTATGGCGCGCTCGCTGAACTGCGAAAAAGGACCAACACCAAATCCATGTGGCGAGTGTCAATCATGTAAAGACTTAGTAGCAAATGGTCCGGGTTCATTAGATGTTATTGAACTCGATGCTGCCACACATGGCTTAGTAGATGATGCACGCGATCTTCGCGACAAAGCTTTCTTTGCACCAGTACAAGGACGTTACAAGATTTATATTATCGATGAGGCCCACCAACTTGGACCAGGCGCAGCTAACGCGTTATTAAAAGTTGTTGAAGAGCCACCTCCACACGTAATCTTTATTTTTGCTACAACCGAACCAGATAAGTTAATCGCAACTATTCGTTCGCGTACTCATCATTACCCATTTCGTTTAGTTCCTCCAGGAATTCTTGCTGCCCACCTTGAAAAGATTTGTAACTCAGAAGGTGTCAGCGTTGCTAAAGGCGTTATTCCACTAGTTGTTCGTGCATCTGGTGGCTCTGTTCGCGACGCACTATCAGTGCTTGGACAGTTGCTAGCTGGTGCCGGAGATGACGGAGTTAGTTATGATATCGCGATTCAACTACTAGGTTTTACAGATGGCGCTTTATTAGATGATGCAATCGATGCCATTGCTGCCCATGATGGTGCGACTTTGTTTAAGACAATCGATCGAGTTATCGAATCTGGTCATGACCCTCGCCGATTTACTGCCGACATGTTGGAACGCATTCGCGATTTAATGATTGTCGATGCACTCAAAGACACATCCGTTAACTCTATTTTGCGCGATATGCCCGATGATCAGATGGAGCGAATGCGCAATCAAGCATCTCGAATCGGTAGCGCCAACCTTTCTAGAGCTGCAGATATTGCCGCCGAAGGGCTTACTCAGATGCGTGGAGCTACTGCGCCACGGTTGATGTTGGAGCTCATTTGTGGCCGAATTCTTCTCCCAATCGGTGATTCCAGTGAGTCAGGAATGTTGTCACGCATCGAGCGGTTAGAGCGCGCAGAGAACCTTGCCCCAATGTCCACCGTTCGCTCTTCAGAGGCTCGCACCGTGGAGCCAAAAGAAAGTACAGGCTCAACTCATGCGACCTCTGAAGTCGCTCACTCCAAAGTTGAGGAAGCGGAACCTGCTGCGAAGAACTCTTCTGTTGCGAAATCAGGTGCATTCGATATCGCAGCCATACGCCGTGCATGGCCCGATGTGATTGAAGATGTTAAGAAACGCCGCCGCCTAACCTGGTCGTTGTTAAGTGCATCTGCTCAAGTATTAGCCGTTGATGACACTGCAATCACGATTGGAATAGTTAATGCAGGTGCACGTGATTCATTTGTTCGATCTGAATCCGATGAGATTTTACGTAAAGCATTTATAGATATCGTTGGAATCGACCGCCGTATTGAATGCGTAGTGGATCCTTCAATCGATACTAATACTCCTGCAGCTCGCGAGACAAGAACGTCAGAAGCTCCAACCGATAAAACTTTATTATCTGGTGCAGCACTCCTTGCTCAAGAACTAGGCGCTAAAGTGATTGAGAAGAATTAATATATGTCAGGAATGTATGAAGGTGCGATTCAAGATTTGATCGATGCTTTAGGTCGATTGCCCGGTATCGGCCCAAAATCTGCACAGCGCATTGCATTCCATATTTTGCAGGCTGAACCCGAAATTGCTGCGGCACTAGTTGATTCAATTCGTACTGTAAAAGAGCGCGTAAAGTTTTGTACTACTTGCGGTAATGTGTCAGAAGAAGATATGTGTCGAATTTGCCGTGACCCACGTCGTGAAAACACATCGATATGTGTTGTTGAAGAGAGCAAAGATGTTATTGCAATCGAGCGCACACGCGAATTTCGCGGCAAGTATCACGTTTTAGGTGGAGCAATTTCACCCATCGATGGAATCGGCCCAGAGCAGCTACGCATTCGTGAACTCATGGCACGTTTAAGCGATCCTGAGATTGTCGAAGTTATTTTGGCAACCGATCCCAACCTTGAAGGTGAAGCCACAGCCACATATTTAGCGCGCATGATTAAGCCACTGGATATAAAGGTCTCGCGCTTGGCATCAGGTCTGCCCGTCGGCGGAGATTTGGAATATGCCGATGAAGTTACCCTTGGCCGGGCCTTTGAGGGCCGCCGAAACGTTTAATCCCACTATGTGGTACGTGTATCGTCTCATATAGTAAGAATTTCGGAAAATTGGTTAGCGCCATACCTTTTTATGCGCCACCATTAATGCATGGGACTGATTGTTCAGAAGTACGGCGGCTCTTCTGTAGCCGATGCCGAGGGAATGAAGCGCGTAGCTAATCGAATAGTGGCGGCAAAGCGCGATGGAAATCAGGTCGTTGTGGTGGTTTCGGCCATGGGAGATACGACCGATGAGTTGATCGATTTAGCAAAACAAATCACTCCGATTCCATCAGGACGCGAACTAGATATGTTGTTAACGGCCGGCGAACGAATTTCGATGGCCTTACTTGCAATGGCAATTACAAATTTGGGACACGAGGCGCGATCTTTTACTGGCAGCCAAGCTGGCGTGATTACAACATCGGCACATGGACGTGCACGAATTATTGACGTAACACCAGGGCGTATTCAAGAGGCGCTTAAAGAAGGCGCAATTGCAATCGTTGCAGGTTTTCAGGGAATCTCTCAAGATACTAAAGATGTTACAACCCTTGGACGTGGCGGAAGCGATACAACTGCAGTTGCATTAGCCGCAGCACTCGAAGCAGATGTGTGTGAGATTTATACCGATGTAGATGGTGTCTTCAGCGCAGACCCTCGAGTAGTGCCAGCTGCGCGCAAATTAAAAACAGTTACATATGATGAAATGTTAGAGCTAGCAGCAAGTGGTGCAAAAGTTTTACATTTGCGATGCGTCGAATATGCACGTCGCTATGACTTACCAATTCACGTACGTTCATCTTTTTCTACCAACGAAGGAACATGGGTGGTTAAAGATCATCCAGAAGGAGCAGACATGGAACAAGCAATCATCTCAGGAATCGCCCACGATAAGAGTGAAGCGAAGATAACTATCGTCGGAGTACCTGACCGCACAGGTGTTGCTGCACGTATTTTCCAAGCAATTGCCGATGCCGACATTAACATCGACATGATTGTTCAAAACGTTTCTGCAGCAGCAACTGGTCTTACGGATATTTCTTTCACTTTACCAAAAGCCGAAGGTGTTGATGCCACTGCAATTTTGCAGAAGCTACAAGGCGAAGTTGGTTTTGCTTCGATTCAATACGATGATCAAATCGGAAAACTTTCACTCGTAGGCGCGGGTATGCGCTCACATCCAGGCGTAACCGCTACTTTCTTTGGGGCACTATCTGAAGCTGGAGTAAATATCGAGATGATCTCGACCTCTGAAATCCGCATCTCTATTATCTGCCGCCAGGCTGATTTAGAGCGCGGGGCAAAGGCGGCCCATACTGCTTTTCAGCTCGATGCCGATAACAACGAGGCCCTTGTCTATGGAGGCACTGGCCGATGAAAAAACCATCGTTAGCGGTTGTTGGTGCAACCGGGGCAGTTGGAACCGTCATGCTCAGTATTTTGTCTGAGCGCAAAGATGTGTGGGGAGAGATTCGCTTAATCGCTTCAGCACGTAGTGCCGGAAAGAAACTGATGTGCCGTGGCCAAGAACTCACCGTTGTTGCGCTGTCACCAGAGGCCTTTGATGGCATCGATGTTGCAATGTTTGATGTGCCTGATGAAATCTCTGCCGAGTGGGCACCGATTGCTGCAGCACGTGGTGCAGTAGTAGTTGATAACTCAGGAGCATTTCGTATGGACGCAGATGTTCCACTGATTGTTCCCGAAGTTAACCCACAGGAGATTAAAAATCGACCTAAAGGAATTATTTCAAATCCAAACTGCACAACATTGTCAATGATTGTTGCACTCGGTGCGTTGCATCGTGATTACGATTTACAGGAATTAGTGGTCTCTTCTTATCAAGCCGCATCAGGTGCTGGCCAATCTGGTATTGATAGTTTGCGTGAACAAATAAAGCAAGTAGCAGGAACGGATGCAGGAACTGTTGCAGGAGATTCACGCGCATACATTACGGACAATGGTCCATTCCCAGCGCCGCTCGCACTGAACGTAGTTCCTTGGGCAGGTTCACTTAAAGCAGATGGATACTCTTCGGAAGAGCTCAAAGTTCGCAATGAATCACGAAAAATTTTAGGTCTTCCACATCTTAAAGTTTCGGCAACATGTGTTCGTGTACCTGTAATTACTACACACTCATTAACTGTGCATGCAGTTTTTGCTAAAGAGCCTTCACGAAAAGGTGCGCAAGATATCCTTGAAAATGCTGCCGGCGTGAAGTTGGTCGATGATCCAGAAAATCATAAGTTTCCAACCCCAGCTGATGTAGTCGGCACAGATCCAACATGGGTAGGCCGGGTTCGAAAGAGTATCGATGACCCAATGGCCTTAGATATGTTTGTTTGTGGAGATAATTTGCGTAAAGGAGCAGCGTTAAACACTGCTCAAATCGCTGAACTACTAGCAGTAGAGTTCACGTCATGAGCATTAAAGAGCAGTTACGACTTGATTTAACCGAGGCTATTCGCGGCAGAGATGAACTTGTCTCTGGAACTATCCGCATGGTTCTTAGCGCCATTACAAATGAAGAGGTCGCGGGCAAAGAGGCACGCGTACTCAGTGATGATGAAGTTATTACTGTGTTGTCCCGTGAAGCTAAGAAGCGTCGCGAAGCGTCAGAAGCATTTGAAACCGCTGGCCGCGCTGATAAAGCCGCGCTTGAAAAGGCCGAAGGTGAAGTAATTGCTAAGTATCTTCCAGCTCAACTGAGCGCCGATGACATCAAGGCGATGATCGCTACTGCCATCGCATCAACTGGCGCAGCTGGGCCAAGTGATATGGGCAAAGTTATGGGTGCGATTAAACCTTTAATCGCCGGTAAGGCCGATGGTTCCGTAGTGTCCACTTTAGTAAAGGAAGCGTTAAATAAATGAAATTTGAATATGCCACTGTTCCGCTACTTTCACATGCAACTAAGCAGATTTTGGACACATGGGGCTCTGACGGTTGGGAGCTCGTTCAAGTTATTCCAGCACCAGGAACTGGCGAACAACTTGTTGCTTATATGAAAAGAGAAATCAAATGAATCCAATAGATGTTCGTGCAAAACTTGCAGAACTAGGTCTTGAACTTCCAATTGCTGCAAAGCCAGTTGCTGCCTATGTTCCAGCGATTCGTACAGGCAACATTGTCTTTACTGCAGGTCAACTTCCACTCGTTAATGGTGAAATGGTTGGAGTTGGAAAAGTCGATGGCGAGATAACTCCTGAGCGTGCAAAAGAGCTAGCTCAGCTTTGCGCACTTAACGCACTTGCTGCAGTCGAGACTGTTGCCGACGTAAACAAGATTACAAAAATTGTTCGTGTGGTTGGTTATGTCAATGGAGTATCTGGCTATATCAATGCACCGTTCGTTGTAAATGGCGCCAGTGAACTGTTTTTAGCGATCTGGGGCGATGGAGCTAAACACGCTCGCAGCGCCGTTGGTATTGCAGAGCTTCCACTGAATTCACCAGTAGAGATTGAGCTAACGGTCGAAATTACCGACTAAAACCACTTATAACTGAAGTTGTAACTTAACGCGGAACCTCTCACAACTTAGTGTGACTGTTGGGCTCGATCATTTACCGCGCTTTGATAAACGTTCAAAGTCAGTAATTAATACCGCACGGCCATCCAGCTTTAACCAACCTCGACCAGCGAAATCTGCCAAGGCTTTGTTTACCGTTTCACGAGAAGCACCGACTAGCTGTGCAAGCTCTTCCTGTGTTAAGTCATGGTGAACATAGAGACCTTCAGGAGTTTGTTTTCCAAAACGCTCACCAAGATCGATTAATGCTTTTGCTACGCGACCTGGAACATCAGAGAAGACTAAATCTCCAACAGCTTCATTTGTGCGACGTAGACGTTGAGCCAAACGTTCTAATAAGTGAAGAGCTACAGCAGGGTTTACCGATAACCATGGAATTAACTCCTTATGGCCAAGACTTAACAGTTTGGCATCGGTGACTGCAGTAGCAGTTGATGTTCGTGGGCCTGGATCAAAAAGACTCAGTTCACCAAACATTTCACCGGGACCGAGAATCGAGAGTAGGTTTTCGCGACCATCACCACTAGAAGTTCCGAGCTTAAGCTTTCCTTCAACGATTACGTAGAGATGATCGCCATCATCGCCTTCAGCAAAAAGGACACTTCCCTTTGAAATCTTTACTGGGCCCATCGAAGCGCGCAAAGAGGCGGCGGCATCATCGTCGAGGGCAGTAAAAAGTGGAGCTTTACGGAAGACATCGTCTTGGAGGGTCACGAGGAGTACTTTATCCCCATGCCCGCCGATAAAGAAAGTCAGAAAGCGGCCCGTGCTATGTACCGAGTTCTCACAAAAACCTACCCAGACGTACGCTGCGAATTAGATTTTTCGAATCCACTTGAGTTAATTATTGCCACAGTTCTCAGTGCCCAGTGCACAGATAAGAGAGTTAACACTGTAACCCCAGCTCTCTTTAAGAAGTATAAGAACGTAAAGGCCTTCGCGCGTGCGGATATTCACGATATAGAGCATCGAATCTTCTCGACTGGTTTTTATCACAGCAAAGCCCGTCATATTAAGGGCTTAGCGAATAAAATACTGATTGATTTCCAAGGAGAAGTACCTTCAACCCTCGACGAGTTAATTACTTTGCCAGGTGTAGGACGTAAGACTGCAAATGTTGTTTTAGGACATGCATTTGATATTCCTGGAATCACAGTTGACACACACTTTGGTCGCTTGTCTCGCCGATTTGGTTGGACCGTAGAAAAAGATCCAGTAAAAGTTGAACATATTGTTGGTGAGTTAATTCCGCAAGCCGAGTGGACCAATCTTTCACAACGAATGATTTGGCATGGCCGCCGCATTTGTCATTCGCGTAAACCTGCTTGTGGCATATGCCCAATGGCTAAGTTATGCCCCAGTGTTGGAATAGGCGAAATGGATATCGAGAAAGCTAAACTACTTCTAAAGACAGATGAGGATTTTAGATGAAAAGAATTGCTGTGTTAGCTATAACTCTGTTGCTAACTAGTTGTTCATCATCAACAAAAGATGTTGCAGGAGATTTAGTCTCTTGTTCAACCCTGCAAAGTCAAAGCGTTGCTAAACCAATTGCGCTTGGCTGTTTAGATGGAAGTCCGGGTGCTCCAGTAAATGCATTACAAGGCCCAATAATTATTAATGTGTGGGGTTCATGGTGCGGTCCATGTAAGCAGGAGCTTCCAATTTTTAGATCTTTTTATAGTAAGAGTAAAGAGAAAGTTCAGTTGGTCGGTGTCGACGTAGAGGAGTCCTCGATAAAAGCGGGACAGAGCTTTGTTCTAAAGAATGGAATAACGTGGCCTAATCTCTATGACGCCGATGGAGCTTCACGAGAGTATTTTGGAATGGGAGTTCCAGTCACGTGGTTTATTAGCGCAGACGGAACTGTGGCCTACAAGCACATAGGCGTGTTTAAGAATGAAATAGAACTAATTTCACTCACCTCTAAATATCTTGGAGTGAAGCTTTAATCCTCATCCTTGGCACTTTGAAGTCCCTCTGAAATCAACTTCATCACATTTGGATCGGCCAATGTTGTGGCATCTCCAACTACACGATCTTCAGCAACATCACGCAGTAATCTACGCATAATTTTGCCACTTCGAGTTTTAGGCAGTTCATTGACTATCAAAATCTGACGCGGTTTAGCAATTGCACCAATCTCTTTCGCAACATGGTTACGAAGTTGGATATTGAGTTCTTCACCATTTGCATGTGCAATACCTCCACGCAAAATAACAAAGGCCACAATTCCTTGACCTGTCATTGCATCAGCGGCACCGACTACAGCTGCTTCTGCAACGGCTTCATGGGAAACTAGCGCTGACTCAACTTCGGTAGTTGAAATGCGGTGACCAGAAACATTCATTACGTCATCAACGCGACCCAATAACCAAATTGAACCTTCATCATCTAACTTTGCGCCATCTCCTGCAAAGTAAATATCTTTAAAGCGTGACCAATACGTCTCTTTGTAACGCTCATCTTCACCCCACACACCGCGAAGCATTGACGGCCATGGTTGATCAAGAATCAAATAACCGCCGTGACCATCACCGACGGGTTTTCCAGAGTCATCGACAACCTGCGTACTGATTCCAGGAATTGAGCGCATTGCAGATCCTGGTTTAGTTGCAGTGACGCCAGGAAGTGGAGAAATCATGATGGCGCCGGTTTCGGTTTGCCACCACGTATCAACGATTGGGCATCGGCTTCCACCAATTATTTCTCGGTACCACATCCATGCTTCAGGGTTGATTGGTTCGCCAACGCTTCCAAGCAAACGAAGTGTTTCCAAGTTATGTGCCTGTGGGAATTCATCGCCCCACTTCATCCATGTACGAATCAAAGTTGGAGCGGTATACAAAATCGTGACTCCGTACTTTTCAACGAGCTCAAAAATACGGCCTTTATGAGGGGTATCTGGGGTTCCTTCATACATAACCTGCGTTGAACCATTAATTAGCGGCCCATAAACAACATAGCTATGTCCTGTAATCCAACCAACATCGGCCGTGCACCAGTAAACATCGGTTTCGGGCTTGATATCAAAGACAACCTTGTGGGTATAGGCAACCTGCGTTAAATAGCCACCCGTTGTGTGAAAAATACCTTTGGGCTTAGCGGTAGTCCCTGATGTGTACAAAATAAATAATGGATGTTCGGCATCAAAGCTTTCGGCGACATGCTCTTCAGATTGGCGGCCAACAATGTCATGCCACCAAATATCACGATCAGTCCAAGCTGTTTCTTGTTTAGTGCGTTGAACAACTAATACTTTTTCTACATTATGTTGGCCTTTGAGAGCGTCATCAACGGCAGGCTTAAGAGCAAAAGCTGCACCTTTTCTAAATCCACCATCTGCAGTGATAACTAACTTTGCATCAGCATCTTGAATACGAGACAACAGTGCATCAGCAGAAAATCCACCGAAGACAACCGAGTGTGGTGCACCAATGCGCGCACACGCCAACATGGCAATTGCCGCTTCAGGAATCATCGGCATATAAATTGCAACACGATCACCGGCCTTGATTCCAATTTCTATTAATGCATTTGCCGCTTTTTTAACTTCGGTCAAAAGTGCGGCGTACGTAATTGTTTGCGTATCACCAGGTTCACCTTCAAAATGAAAAGCGACTCGGTCTCCTCGACCTTCTGCAACGTGACGATCAAGTGCGTTGACCGATGCATTTAATTTTCCGTCTACAAACCATTTGACGTATGGAGGTTGCCAATCTAAAACCTGGCTCCACGGTTTGTCCCAGACGAGTGCTTTAGCTTGAAGCTCCCAAAATGCCAGTCGATCCTTATTGGCATGCGAATACTCATCGGCTTGCGCATTTGCCTGCGCAGCAAACTCAGGACTCGGTGAGAAGTGGCGTTCTTCGCTTAATAAGTTCTCTAATGACTCTTGGCTCATAACGAGTGAGATTACCCGTTTGTCATTGTTATCAACAGAGTGTGGGGCGTGGTCTTTCTCATTCCGCACGCTCAACCAAAATGCGCAGCACCCAACGAAAGGAGTCATATGAGTATTGCAACTTTCATCCTGCTTTTTCTAAAGCTGCTGAGCAACCCCACACTGGTCGCAGCCCTTGCCCGCTTTTTGAGCAACGCCTTGAAGAGCTTCATGTAGGAGCGAGTAGCCCCCAAGGGCACGCCTTGGGGGCTTTTTCGTGCCGCTTTTGTGCGCAAGGGCGGGTAAGTGAGAGGATTGGCCGTAAGCCTCTAGATGGTTCAACGAAGCGCTCTCCTAGAGTTTTACACCAGAGCCAATAGGAGCAGACCGTGCCAATTGCAACCCCTGAAATTTATGTTGACATGTTGGATCGCGCCAAGAAAGGCGCCTTTGCTTATCCAGCGATTAACGTTTCTTCATCTCAAACTATCACTGCAGCTATTCGTGGTTTCGCCGAAGCTGAGTCAGATGGAATCATTCAATTTTCATGGGGCGGGGCTGAATACGCGTCGGGCTCAACTGTAAAAAAGATGGTTGATGGCGCAGTTGCGCTCGCCGAATACGCGCATGTAGTTGCAAAAAACTACAACGTCAACATCGGAATTCACACCGATCACTGCCCAGCTGAAAAGTTAGATGGTTTCATGCGCCCACTTTTAGCATTTGGCGCTGAACGTATTGCATCCGGTAAAGCACCACTCTTTAACTCACATATGTGGGATGGCTCAGCCGTCTCCATGACTGAGAATATGAAAGTTGCAAAAGAGATGTTAGATATGTCAATTGCTGCTCGAACAATTCTTGAGATTGAAATCGGAGTTGTTGGTGGCGAAGAAGATGGCATTGAAGCAAAACATGACGCCAAACTTTATTCACACCCAGAAGATGCATTACTGACAATTGAAACCCTTGGAACCGATGCGCGTTACTTAGTAGCAGCGACTTTCGGAAACGTTCACGGTGTATATAAGCCAGGCAATGTTGTCTTACAACCAAAAATCTTGGCAACTCTGCAAGAAGCAGTGTCGAAGAAGTTGGGTCTACCCGCCGGAAGTAAGCCAATGGACCTTGTTTTTCATGGTGGTTCAGGTTCATTGCTCTCAGAGATCCGCGAATCACTTGATTACGGTGTAATTAAGATGAATATCGATACCGATACTCAGTATGCCTTTACCCGTCCAGTTGTTGATCACATGCTCAAGAACTATGACGGCGTGTTAAAAATCGACGGCGAAGTTGGAAACAAAAAGAGTTATGACCCACGCGCGTGGGGTAAGGCCGCTGAAGCCGGAATGGCCGCACGCGTTGTACAAGGTTGTGAAGATCTTCGCTCTATCGGCACTTCATCACTCAAGTAATTTCTAACTAATCGGAGAGGCTTTATCAATGCCTGCACTTGTTTTGCTCGGCGCCCAATGGGGCGATGAAGGCAAAGGTAAAGCTACCGATTTATTGGGTGACCGCGTCGATTATGTTGTTCGCTACCAAGGTGGCAATAACGCTGGGCATACAGTGGTTATTGGTGATCAAAAGTACGCACTTCATTTACTGCCATCAGGAATTCTTTCTCCAAATGTTGTTCCCGTTATTGGTAATGGTGTTGTTATTGACCCAGGCGTGTTGCTTGAAGAGATCAAAGGTTTAACCGAGCGTGGAATTGATTGCAGCAAGTTAGTTATTTCAACTAACGCACATTTGATTACGCCCTATCACCGCACAATCGATAAAGTTTCAGAGCGCTTCTTGGGTAAATCTAAAATCGGTACAACTGGCCGTGGAATCGGACCAGCCTATGCTGACAAAATTAACCGTATCGGAATACGCGTTCAAGATTTATTTGATCCATCCATCCTGCGCCAAAAGATTGAAAGCGCGCTTCGAGATAAAAACCAAGTACTTATTAAGGTTTTCAACCGTAAAAACATCGAAGTTGAAGAGGTTCTAGAGGAGTATTTAGCTTACGCAGAAATTCTCCGACCATATGTTGCCGATACAGTTTTACTTCTAGATGAGGCGCTTAAGGCAGGCAAACGTGTTCTTCTTGAGGGATCTCAGGGAACGCTGCTGGATGTAGATCATGGAACATACCCATTCGTAACATCAAGTAATCCAACTGCAGGTGGTGCATGTACCGGTAGCGGAATCGGGCCCACCAAAATAGATCGTGTTATTGGAATTGTTAAGGCGTATACAACACGTGTTGGAAGCGGTCCTTTTCCGACTGAACTCTTTGATGAAGATGGTGAAGCTCTTCGCCGCATCGGTGGAGAGATCGGTGTAACAACTGGTCGCGCACGACGTTGCGGCTGGTATGACGCGCCTATTGCACGCTATGCAGTTCGAGTTAACGGCTTGACTGACTTCTTCTTAACCAAGCTAGATGTGTTAACTGGTTGGGAAAAAATTCCAGTATGTGTTGCTTATGAAATCGATGGCAAGCGCGTGGAAGAACTTCCTGCATCGCAATCAGATTTTCACCATGCCATACCAATTTACGAATACCTTCAAGGCTGGACTGAAGATATTACAGAGGCAAGAAAAATAAGTGATCTTCCAAAGGCCGCGCAAGATTACGTTGCATTCTTGGAGAAGATTTCAGGTGCGCCAATGAGTGCAATTGGTGTCGGGCCAGGTCGAAATCAAACAATCGTTGTAAAGGATTTCATCTAAAACATGAGAATCCTCCTAGTCGGAAGCGGCGGTCGCGAACACGCTTTAGCACTAGGACTACATGCAGATTCTGCGTGCACAGCCCTACATGTGGCACCGGGTAATCCAGGCATTGCGGAGTTTGCACAGTGTCATCCGATAGATATATCCAACAATGCAGAAATCGTTGCCCTGGCGCAGAAAATCGATGCAGAATTAGTTGTTATCGGTCCTGAAGGACCACTAGTTAATGGCGTAGCCGATGATTTACGCAGATTGAAGATTGCAGTATTTGGACCTTCTAAAGCCGCTGCGCAACTTGAAGGATCGAAGACATTTGCAAAAGAGGTTATGGCAGATGCTGGCGTGCCAACTGCCCATAGCTTTACTTGTTCTACTCTTGAAGAGTATGAAAAAGCTCTTGATGTATTTGGTGCTCCATATGTAGTTAAAGATGATGGTTTAGCTGGCGGAAAAGGCGTAGTAGTTACACAAGATCGTAAAGAGGCGTTAGACCACGCCATCGCCTGCAAACGTGTTGTTATTGAGGAGTATTTAAATGGGCCAGAAGTTTCTCTGTTTGGAATAAGCGATGGAACATCCATTCTTGCTATGCAACCTGCACAAGACTTTAAACGTGCTAGAGATAATGACAAAGGTTTAAACACGGGGGGAATGGGCGCGTACTCACCACTACCGTGGGCGCCATCAGACATTATTGAAGATACACATACGCAAGTACTTGCGCCGATGATTGCAGAGATGAATGCGCGAGGAACTCCATTTGTTGGACTTCTATATGCAGGCTTGGCACTGACAGATCATGGAACTAGAGTTATTGAATTCAATGTTCGCTTTGGAGATCCTGAGACCCAAGTATTAATCCCATTGCTTAAGACTCCACTCGCGACGCTTTTGTTTAAAGCTGCAACTGCTGGACTAGCCGATGAAGTTTTAGAGTGGAAAGAAGATTCTGCTGTAACGGTTGTTCTCGCTGCCGAAGGCTATCCATCTGCACCGAAGAGCGGTGGCGTAATTTCAACCTTGCCTTCAATACAAGATGTTCAGATTTTTCATGCAGGTACTGCGCGAACCGATGAGGGTTTGATTGCAAGTGGTGGTCGAGTTCTTACTGTCACCGGAATCGGCTCAGATTTAACTGAAGCTAGAAATCGGGCGTATAGGGCAATTAGCCAGATCTCTCTGCCGGGCTCCTTTTATCGCAGTGATATTGCCTTTAACGCGTCAGTGGCAGAGAAGGGCAATTAAATGACAGATAATTCACCTGTGAGCCTGATAGCGGATAGATATGCATCTGCAGCAATGCGGAAGATTTTCGCGCCGCAGGAAAAGATTATTTTAGAACGCCGCTTATGGATATCGGTTATGCGCAATCAATCGGCGTTAGGGCACGTAATTTCAGAGTCAGTCATACACGATTACGAGAAAGTGATCTCTATTGTAGATCTTGCATCTATAGATGCTCGCGAAAAACAGACACGGCACGATGTCAAAGCCCGTATTGAAGAGTTCAATGCTTTAGCTGGCCATGAAGCAATCCATGCCGGCATGACTAGCCGTGATTTAACTGAAAATATCGAGGCGCTACAGATAAGAAATGGATTAGATGTTGTCCATGACAAAGTTGTAACTCTCCTTGCCCGATTAGGCGAACGCGCTGCGCAGTATGCAGATCAGCCAATTGCAGGACGCTCACATAATGTTCCTGCACAGGTAACGACGCTAGGAAAACGTTTTGCTTCGGCAGCCGAAGAGCTCCTTTTCGCATATGAGCGATTAGTATCTTTACAAGATCGATACCCCATGCGCGGGATTAAAGGGCCAGTAGGAACTGCCCAAGATTCAATCGATTTGTTATTGTCGTCTGATTCGCATAAGGCTTTGGAGTTAGCAATTGCTAATGAACTTGGCTTCAATCGCGTTTTAGATTCAACCGGACAAATTTATCCGCGCTCCTTTGATTATGATGTTGTAACAACACTTGTTCAACTAGCATCCGCACCATCTTCATTAGCAACCTCGATTCGATTAATGGCTGGAGCTGAGTTAGTAACTGAAGGTTTTAAGGCTGGACAAGTTGGCAGTAGCGCGATGCCACACAAGATGAATACTCGTTCATGCGAACGGGTAAATGGTTTATCTGTTGTGTTACGTGGCTACGCTTCAATGGTCAGCGAACTTGTTGGCGACCAGTGGAATGAAGGCGATGTTTCATGCAGCGTCGTGCGACGTGTTGCACTCCCTGATGCTTTTTATGCAATCGATGGATTATTAGAGACCATGCTGACCGTGCTCGATGAATTTGGCGCATTCCCTGCGGTAATAGCTGCAGAATTAGAGCGTTATCTGCCTTTCTTGGCAACCACCAAGATATTAATGGCCGCCGTTAAAGCTGGAATCGGTCGAGAAGTAGCTCATGAGATTATTAAAAAGCATGCAGTTAAAGCTGCACTTGGAATGCGTGAAGGTAAAGCGAACACCCTTCTGGACGACCTTGCCAATGACCAAGGCTTACCTCTTGATCGAAGTGCACTAGACGGATTAATTAGTACACCACTTGAATTTTCTGGCGATGCTCGCCAACAAGTTGCTCGAGTTGTTAGTCGCATCGACGCGATTACATCCGCGCACCCTGCAGCAGTGCAGTACAAGCCCGGCTCTATTCGGTGAGCGGATTCGGTCTTGCCGGTCCACCACCGGCAGCAAAGATTCCCGGGTGGACCCATGTGCGTACCGGAAAAGTTCGCGACCTTTATTCAAATGATAATAATGAAATTTTATTGGTGGCATCCGATCGAGTATCGGCCTTTGATTGGGTAATGCCGACCGTGATTCCAAATAAAGGCGCAGTACTGACACAACTCTCACTTTTTTGGTTTGAATTACTTGAAGATATTATTCCTAGTCATGTGATTTCATTCGAAGTTCCCAAAATAGTTGAAGATCGTGCTGTCATTGTGCAGCCATTACAGATGTTTGATATTGAATGTGTAGCTCGAGGATATTTAACTGGTAGCGGTTGGAGTGAGTACCAAAGTAATGGAACCGTATGTGGAAATTCTTTACCTTCTGGATTACTAGACGGTTCAAAACTTCCAACAACAATCTTTACTCCAGCAACAAAGGCTGCAGTTGGTGATCATGATATTAATATTGATTTTGAAACTACAGTCCAGTCGATTGGTGCCGACGATGCAACAGCACTTAAAGATCTGACTACTCGCCTTTACAACACTGCCGCTGATTTTGCCCAAGAGCGTGGAATTATTCTGGCCGATACAAAGTTTGAATTTGGCAGAAATGCCCAAGGTGAAATTATCTTGGGGGATGAGGCTCTCACCCCTGATTCATCTAGGTTTTGGGAGCTTTCAGCCTGGTTACCAGGTGGCGCGCAGGCCTCATTTGATAAGCAGTTCTTACGTGACTATCTGGTTTCCAGTGGATGGGATAGAAATAGCCCACCCCCAGAGATTCCAGAAGAGATAGTAGAAAAGACATCGCTTCGATACGAGGAAGCTTTTTATCGTTTAACTGGCAGCAAGTTCTAATACAGGGAGAATAAGACCATGGCAAAGATCGTTGTAGACGTAATGTTGAAGCCTGAAATTCTTGACCCGCAAGGAAATGCCGTTGCATCTGCGCTGCCACGTTTAGGTTTTACTTTTGCCACATCAGTGCGTCAAGGAAAACGATTTGAAATAGAAGTTGTAGGTGATCCAACCTCAGAACAGTTAGCCGAAGTAGAAAAAGCTGCTGAAGTCTTGCTCTCTAACCCAGTAATCGAAAACTATGTTGTAAGAGTTGAAAAATAATGCGCGTTGGAGTCATAACTTTTCCAGGTACGTTGGATGACCGTGATGCAGCTCGGGCGGTTATTGCTGGAGGTGCCGAAGCTGTTGCTTTGTGGCACGCCGATGCAGATTTAAAAAACGTTGATGCAGTTATCTTGCCTGGGGGTTTTTCCTATGGTGACTATTTGAGATGTGGTGCAATCTCACGCTTTGCACCTGTCATGAAGTTAGTCATTGAAGCTGCAGGAAAAGGTATGCCTGTTTTAGGAATCTGTAATGGGTTTCAAGTTTTGTGCGAGTCACATCTATTACCAGGTGCGCTCACCAGGAACTCTGACCTTCACTTCTTATGCCGTGATCAAGAGATTGAGATTACTAATACCCAGACCGCCTGGACTTCATCGTATTCAGTTGGGCAAAAGATTGTTATCCCATTAAAAAATGGTGAAGGCTCTTTTCAATGTGATGATGAAACATTGGCCCAACTAGAAGGCGAAGGACGTGTTATTGCGAGGTATGTTGGTCAAAACCCCAACGGATCCCGTAATTTAATCGCAGGCATTTCAAATGCGCGTGGAAATGTTGTCGGCCTTATGCCGCACCCAGAGCACGCTATTGACGCTTTAACTGGCCCAACAGCTGAAGGCCTTGGCTTTTTCACTTCGATATTGAATGCCATGGTGAAGTAGTGGCACTTGATACCGTTGCAATCGCTCAAACGACACCCGATGACATCCAACCCTTTGCTCAACTTGGGTTGAAAGCCGATGAGTACGCCCGAATAAAAGAGATCTTGGGCCGCCGCCCAACATCTTCTGAACTAGCAATGTATTCAGTTATGTGGTCTGAGCACTGTTCGTACAAATCATCAAAAGTTCATTTAAAACAGTTTGGTGATAAAGCACCAAAGTCAGATGCACTTTTAGTGGGCATCGGTGAAAATGCAGGTGTTGTCGATGTTGGACAAGGTTATGCCGTAACTTTCAAAATTGAGTCGCACAATCACCCATCTTTTGTGGAACCGTATCAAGGCGCAGCAACCGGCGTCGGTGGAATCGTTCGCGATATTTTAACAATGGGCGCACGACCTGTTGCGGTAATGGATCCACTTCGATTTGGTCCAGCCGATGCACCTGATACACGTCGAGTATTGCCGGGCATAGTTGCAGGTGTTGGCGGTTATGGAAACTGCTTGGGTTTACCAAATATTGGTGGAGAAGTTATTTTTGATGAAACGTATGCAGGTAATCCTTTAGTAAATGCATTGTGTATTGGCGTGATGAAGCACAGTGATATTAAGTTAGCTAAAGCGGCAGGTGCCGGCAATTTAGTTGTTTTGTATGGTGCCAAAACTGGCGGCGATGGAATCGGCGGAGTATCCGTACTCGCCTCTGAAACTTTTGGTTCAGGCGGATCAACTAAACGTCCTAGTGTTCAAGTAGGAGATCCATTTGTAGAGAAAGTACTCATTGAATGCTCACTTGAAATCTTTGCAGAAGATTTGGTTGTTGGAATTCAAGACTTAGGTGGAGCCGGACTTTCATGTGCCACTAGCGAACTTGCTTCAGGGGGCAGTGGAGGCATGAAAGTGGCGCTAGATAAGGTTCCTTTGCGTGACCCATCGCTTTCACCTGAAGAGATTTTGATGTCAGAATCACAAGAGCGCATGTGTGCAATTGTGGAGCCTGAAAAACTTGCGAGATTCTTAGAGATCTGCGCGAAGTGGGATGTCACTGTTACTGCTATTGGTGAAGTTACCGATGGCGATCGCTTAATAATCACATGGAATGATCAAGTAATTGTTAATGTTCCTCCGCGCACTGTTGCTCATGAAGGACCGGTATATAACCGACCAATGGCACAGCCGGCATATATCGACGACGTAAACTCACAAGTTGTCCAACTTCCAATCCCGAGCAGTGCTGCAGAAATTAGAGCAACTGTGTTGCAATTAGCTGGAACTCCTAACTTGGCAGATAAGTCTTGGGTTACCTCGCAATATGATAAATATGTTCAGGGCAACACAATTCAATCACAGCCAGATGATTCAGGAATGATTCGAATAGATGAGAAAACGCATTTAGGTGTAGCGATTTCAACGGATGCAAATGCCAACTGGTCATACTTGAATCCATACCAAGGTGCAAAGCTTGCTTTAGCTGAGGCAGCACGAAATATCGCAACTGCAGGTGCGCGACCATTAGCAGTCACCAACTGCCTTAACTTTGGTTCACCTGAAGATCCAGGTGTTATGTGGCAGTTCGCTGAATCAGTGCGCGGGTTGGCCGATGGATGTTTAGAGATGGGCCTGCCAGTTACTGGCGGAAACGTTTCTTTCTACAACCAAACAGGTGCCGTTGCGATTTTGCCAACCCCAGTAATTGGTGTCTTAGGTGTTATCGATGATGTTCGAACTCGAACCCCGATGAGCTTTGATGTTGCTGGCTTAGATCTTTATCTTCTTGGTGATACACATGCCGATCTTGCTGGAAGTGAATGGGCTTTCATGCATGGACAACGAGTAGGTCAATCACCAACTGCTGATTTAGGGCGTGAAATGCGCCTTATAGAGGTACTCCTAGCTGGCAGAGAAGAAAAGATCTTTAGCGCAGCTCATGACTTAAGTCAGGGTGGACTATCTGCTGGACTTACCGAAATGGTTTTGCGCCACTCAGTGGGTGCGACTATTACTCTTGCAGATGTTGGAATCTCTTTATTGAGTGAAAGCCCAGGACGCGTCATTGTTGCTATAGAGGCAAGTAAAACAGACGCACTCTCTACTCTTGCAGCTAAGTATCACATAACGCTTTCTAAGCTAGGCACAACTGGTGGTGACTCACTAATAATTAATGACGCTGTGATTTCACTAGCTGAACTTCGTACTGCCCACACTGCGACCTTTCCGAAACTCTTTGGGTGAAGTTGATGCGCGATCCTAAAACTTTAGAACAAGTTAAGAGCACGCTTGCACTCTTGACCGCTAAAGCTCCCGGACGCGCAATCGAAGTTCGCGTACCACCATATGCTGCCGTTCAATGTGGAGATGGTCCACTACATACGCGGGGCACACCTGCGAATGTCGTTGAGATGAATGCCCAGACGTGGCTTGCTCTTGCCGCTGGGGAAATTTTGTGGAGTGAAGCCCTGAATAACGGCGCAATTACCGCTTCAGGTGTACGTGCGGATTTAACACAGTATTTACCACTTAGGATTACTTCATGAGCCGGCGCCCAGATGGATTGTTGAATCACAATATTTTGGATGCAGATAAAGGTCCACAAGATGCGTGTGGAGTTTTCGGTGTATGGGCTCCTGGCGAAGAAGTAGCAAAGTTAACATTTTACGGCTTATATGCACTACAACATCGCGGACAAGAGTCTGCTGGCATTGCAACAAGTGATGGAAAGCGAATCCTTGTTTATAAGGATATGGGCCTTGTATCGCAGGTATTTACCGAAAGTGATTTAGCAACATTGCCGGGAGATTTAGCTATCGGGCACTGTCGTTACAGCACGACTGGATCGAGTACGTGGGTGAATGCCCAACCAACACTGCGCCCAACTAAGTATGGAACACTGGCTTTGGCTCATAACGGCAACTTAACAAATACTGGTGAATTAGCCGAGTTAGTTCAAAAACTTGAACCAACTACCGGTCGCGATCGCGGTGCAACTACTGATACTGAAATTATGACTGCACTGATCTCATTACAAAATGAGAAAAATGTAGAAGCAAGTGCAATTTCAGTCTTGCCACAGCTAGAAGGAGCTTTCTCATTAGTCTTCATGGATGAGCACACGTTGTATGCAGCGCGTGATCGCCATGGTGTGCGCCCTCTAGTGCTCGGCAAACTCGAAACCGGTTGGGTAGTTGCATCCGAGAGTGCAGCCTTAGATATTGTTGGTGCGGCTTTTGTCCGCGAAATTGAAGCTGGAGAGTTCATCGCTATCGATGAAAATGGAGTTCGCTCACAACGTTGGGCAACGGCTGAACCCAAGGGATGTTTATTTGAGTACGTCTATCTTGCTCGTCCAGATACTTTAATTGCTGGTCAAGGAATCCACGTTACTCGAGTTGCAATTGGAGAACGCCTCGCCAAGGAAGCACCGGTAGAAGCAGATTTAGTTATACCCGTTCCTGAATCTGGAACACCCGCGGCGATTGGCTATGCAAAGGGATCTGGAATTCCATTTGGAATTGGATTAGTTAAAAACTCCTATGTTGGACGAACTTTTATTCAACCATCGCAAACAATTCGGCAACTTGGTATTCGGTTAAAACTAAATCCCTTGCGCGAGATTATCGAAGGTAAGCGCATCGTCGTAGTCGATGATTCAATTGTTCGAGGAAATACACAGCGCGCAATTGTTCGAATGCTTCGCGAGGCCGGTGCACGCGAAATTCACGTGCGAATTTCATCGCCACCAGTTAAATGGCCTTGCTATTACGGAATAGATTTTGCAACTAGAGCGGAATTAATTGCTAGTGGCCTAGAGATAGAGGAAATTCGACGCTCCATTGGAGCGGATTCTTTGGGCTACGTCTCGCTAGAAGGTCTGATCGAGGCTACTCAGATTGAGGAAAATAAGCTGTGTTCAGCCTGTTTTACTGGCACATATCCAATTCGCATTCCTGCCGACATGTCGGAAGGCAAGATGCGTCTTGAAATTACGGAAGTACATAGTCACGAATGAGCACGTATAAAGATGCTGGCGTCGATATTGATGCAGGAGATCGCGCCGTTGAATTAATGAAAGCATCGATTGCCAAGACTTCTCGCCCAGAAGTGATGGGAAGTATTGGTGGGTTTGCAGGGCTCTTTGATGCAAGCGCGTTAAAGAGTATGAAAAAACCATTACTTGCTACATCTACAGATGGTGTTGGAACCAAGACTGAGATTGCACGCGCTATGGGTAAGTACGACACTATTGGTGAGGATTTAGTCGCCATGGTTGTTGATGATTTAGTTGTTTGCGGAGCCGAACCATTATTTATGACTGATTACATTGCAGTCGGAAAAGTTTTCCCAGAACGAATTGCTGAGATTGTCGCAGGTATTGCACGTGGTTGCCAAAAAGCAAATACAGCATTGATTGGTGGCGAAACTGCTGAACACCCAGGCCTATTAGATGAAGACGAATTTGATATTGCTGGAGCTGCAACTGGTGTGGTTGATTCAGATAATCAGTTAGGTGCCCATTTAATACAAGATGGAGATGTACTTATTGCAATGCCATCGAGCGGTTTTCACGCAAACGGCTTCTCTCTAGTTCGCCATATTATTAAGAGTAACAATTTAAATTTGCAGTCACATGTAAGTGAGTACGGTAAAACTTCGGGTGAAGTCTTTTTAACCCCAACAGAGATTTATGCACTTGATTGTTTAGCGCTTATTAAATCTATGAAAGGGCAGTTACGTGCCTTTTCGCACATCACCGGGGGAGGAATCGCTGAAAATACTGCGCGAGTAATTCCTGATCACCTATGCGCAACTTATGAGCGCTCAACGTGGTCATTACCGATTGAAATGGAGTTCATGGCATCGATGGGTGGCGTTCCCCAGATTGATATGGAGCGCACGTGGAACTGCGGCATCGGGATGACGGCGATAGTGGCCCCTGAAGCCGCCGACCTAGCGATCGCCTCGTTAGCTGCCCGGGGCATGAAAGCCTGGGTCGCAGGGCGTGTTACTCCCCGTCAGGGCTCGGATTTACGCTCGACTTTGGAAGGCACGTACCGGGCGCGATAGCCTACCCCTCTGAGAATTAGACAGGTAAGGAGGTCGCTTTATGGGTCGCGGCCGAGCAAAAGCAAAGCAAACCAAAGTTGCGCGGGATCTGAAGTACAACGCACAAGATATGGATCTTGATCGCCTCACGAAAGAACTGCATGGCGAAGTTGATACATCAAAAAATAGAGATGATGACGATCCCTTCGCCGAGGGCAATTACATCCCACGTGCGTGAGACCAACTCCTTACGTCGCTTCACTTCGCATCTACGAACCACTGTCAGCATTTGAACCAGTCGACCGTTTACGTTGGCAAGGTATTGATCTCAATGACGAAACTATTCTTCGCGAAGAGGAGTTAGCGTTACGCCGACTTGTTATTCCTGAACCACCAGTTGGTCGCCCCGATGGAGTTCATATACTTGAAGTAGATGGCGAAAGATATGTAAGTCCTTGGGCAACTGCAACAAGGTGTTGGGCAGCTTTAGATAACTTTAAAGATTCATTACCAAGCTCTGTAGTTCCATTTTTTCTTACTCCATCGATGGAAGATGTAATTACCGCAGGTGTTGATTTATTAGAAGATAAAGTTCCACATATTCTTAATGAAACTTGGGTTATTCCCCCTCGTTGGTTCTTACTTTTCGTACCCGAAGAACGTCATCGAGGAGAAGATGCCCACGGTTTAATCACTCGTTGCCGTGCAACGATTTCACAAGCAAAGTTGCGGGCGCAATCTGCCCATGAAACAGTCGTTGCTGCTTTTGGTGAAGGACCAGTTGAACAAGATCTTGAAAACCTACTTGCTTGGCTTGAAATGTTTCACCCAAAATCCTATGTTGAACTAGATTATGGCGGGCTAGCTAACTATCTTGATAAATCACTTCGAGATAACGGCCACAATGGTTTAGAAGATGACACATCAATAGAAGATGTTTTGCAATCCTTGGTTGGCCTTGCAGCTGCCGATGGAATGGTGGCAGGCCAGGGCTATGAACGTCTTATGTCACGATGGCGCTTTGTACAAGGCCTGGAATCAGCTAATTAATTACTAGAAACATATTGCTTTGCCCAGTTTTACTGGTAATACTTGCGCACTGTTAGTAAAAGAAGGGGAGAGAATGAGCCGTCTACCTGATGCCGAAGTGCTTCTCACCCCCAAAGAGGTCGCTGCGAGATTTCACGTCAATCCTAAGACTGTGACGCGCTGGGCTAAAGCGGGAAAGTTAACTGCCATTAGAACCCTTGGTGGCCACCGCCGCTACCGTGAATCAGAAGTCTTGGAACGATTACGTGAGTACAAAGAGAGTACTAATTAAAGATAGTATTGGCCCATGGCCGATGACAAGAAACCCGCAGATGATGCTCGCGCAAAGTTTTTAGAAGCGCTAGAAAAAAAGAAGCATAAGAACTCATCTCTTCCTGGAAGTGGCACTTCATCAGGACCTAAGGTCGGTGGTGCGCAAGCAGGTGGTGCGCCAGCCCCACGTTTTCAACGCAAGTCAGGTCCTTCAGGCTCTGCTGGCTAAGTGTCAGATCAACTTTTAATCGAAATACGAGTTCGCCCAAATTCTTCGCGTAATAAAGTTGGTGGAACTGTTGGCGACCCTCCGCGTTTAGTCGTCGCAGTGCAAGCACCCGCCGTTGATGGCAAAGCAAACGATGCAGTCGTAAAAGAGTTAGCGAAGGCATTTGATGTCCGCGCTCGCGATTTTACAATCGTCTTTGGCGAACTTGCACGAGACAAACGTCTGTTAGTTAGTGGCGATATCGAACTATTGAAAACTAAGTATGAGACGTTACAGCAAGCCGCGACGCTTCAACAACGGCTCGATCTTTGAATCGCGCCCTCTAAAGTTTCTAAACATCTGCATCGAATCAATAGAACCACCACGACCCAATAACGTATCTCTAAAGTGGTCGCCGTTTTTACGTTGTAAGCCACCGTTTTCTTTGAACCAATCAACAGTGTCGGCATCTAGAACTTCAGACCAGATGTACCCGTAATAACCAGCTGAATAACCACCATCGAAGATGTGTGAGAAGTAAGTAGAACGGTATCTTGTTGGCACGGGTGCAAAGTCAAGGCCATAGCCTGCCAACGCTTTAGCTTCAAAGGCCTCTACATCAGTTACTCCGGCAGCCTCTTCACTAGTTAATGAGTGCCACGCTAAATCCAGAACAGCGGCAGCTAAGTAACTAGTAGTTGCAAAGCCTTCATTAAATGTTGAGGCCGCATTCAAACTATCTACCCACTCTTGTGGCATAACTTCACCTGTTTCATAGTGGCGTGCGTAGTTATTTAGAACCTCTGGCCACATAATCCACATTTCATTTACTTGGGACGGGAACTCCACAAAGTCGCGCTGCACAGCAGTACCCGATACACGTGGATATTTCACTCGAGAGAGCAATCCGTGCAGTGCATGGCCAAACTCATGGAACAAAGTTGTTGTGAAATCCAAAGTAAGGAGTGCTGGCTGGCCAGCGGGAGGTTTAGGAATATTGAGGTTATTGACCACGACAGGAAGCTGATCAAGCAAGTAATTTTGTTTAACTAATGAGTTCATCCATGCACCACCGCGCTTTGAATCGCGAGTAAAGAAGTCGCCAATAAATAGACCAAGGGGACTTCCATCTTCATTGCTGACTTCAAAAGCACGGGCTTCTGGGTGGTAAGTCACTAAATCTGGTCGCTCTTTAAAAGTTATGCCGAAAAGTTTGTTAGCGGCAAAAAATACTCCATCATGCAAAACTCGCTCTAGCTCAAAGTAGGGCTGCATCTTGGCCGTATCGATACTGTATTTTTCTAGGCGAACTTTTTCAGTATAAAAACCCCAGTCCCAACTTTCAATTTCATTACCTGCAGATTTCTTAAGATCCTCGGCTTCTAACTGCGCATTCTTAACCGCTGCAGGAGCAATCTTTTTAAGCATGGCGTGGATATTGCTTGGATTTTCAGCCGTCTGCACTGCTGTGATGTGCTCTGCATGTGAATTCACACCGAATAATTGAGCTCGCTCTGCGCGCAACTTGACCATTTCAAGCAAAATCTTTTTATTATCATTCGCGTTATTTTGATTACCTTTTTGTAAAGAGGCTTGCATAATACGTTTGCGTAAATCTCGGTTAGTGAGTGAATCTAGAAGGGGATTGCCAGTGAAGTTGACTTGAGCTAACAACCATTTGCCAGCTAATCCGCGATCTGAAGCAGCAGTTGCGGCCGCAGATATCTGATTAGCCGTCAAACCATCCAATTCTTCGGCAGAATCTACAACTATGGCCAAATCATTTGTATCGGCAAGTAGGTTTTTAGAGAACTGTGTTGAGAGTTTAGATAGTTGGCCGTTGAGCTCAGTCAATCGAGCACGTTGTGCATCGCTTAAATGCGCGCCAGCCTGAATTAAATCTTTATAGTACTTCTCGAGCAACCAAGCATCTTCGCTTGATAAATTTAATGAATCTCGATTATCGAAAAGATTCTTGATACGGGCAAAAAATTGTGGATTGAGCATGATTGCATCGTGATGGGCTGAGAGCTTTGGGGCGATCTCTGCTCGCATGGCTTCTAGTGCATCATTAGTATCACTTGAAGTTTTATTAAAGAAAACTAAAGAAACCCGTTCAAGAATCTTTCCGCTTTTTTCAAGTGCAACGATTGTGTTCTCAAAGGTTGCATCTCCTGGCGCATTAAGAATTGCTTGCACTTCATCTAACTGCTGTTGCATCCCAGCTTGGAAAGCGGGCAGGTAGTGCTCTTCTTTAATTATAGAAAAAAGGGGCAACTCAAAAGTAAGTGTGCTGCGATGGGCGAAGGGATTAGCATCAAAGTTGGTCATGACGCCAAGCCTACCGAGTTGTAATTAGTGAGGGCGACGACGACGCTGACTTGAGTTGGGGCGTGGACGCTTATTGCCTCCGCTGCGCACTGACTTTTCAACGATCGGCACGATGTATGGAACACCTGAAGGCTCTTGGGCACCAGTGATCTTCATCAACTCAGTGCTAAGAGGGGTTACACCAACGAACTTTGGAGTAACTCCGGCACGAGATGTAAGTCCACCAATTGATTTTTGTTGCTTAGTCGTTGCAATTGTTACAACAGTTCCGGCTTCACCAGCACGTGCAGTACGTCCAGCACGGTGTAGATAGTCCTTGTGATCTGTTGGAGCATCAACATGTACAACTAATGAGATTCCATCAACGTGAATACCACGTGCAGCAACATCAGTTGCAACTAGCGCAGCATTTACCGACTCCTTGAAAAGTGCAAGAGTACGAGTACGAACAGCCTGAGTTTTTCCACCATGAAGTGCGCCTACTGCAACACCAGCGTGTGCGAGTTTGTCAGCTAAGCGATCTGCGCCTCGTTGTGTTTTAACAAACATAATTGTCTTACCGTTACGTGCAGCGATTTGATTAGTGATGTCATCTTTATCGCCTGGGTTCATTACAAGTACGAAGTGCTCCATAGTTGAAACAGAGGCACGGTCATTTTGTAGTGAGTGGGTCTTAGGATTCTTTAAATACTGACGAACCAATGAATCAACACCACGATCAAGAGTTGCTGAGAACAACATGCGCTGTCCATCTAGCTTAGCTTGATCTAAAATCTCTTTAACAACTGGCAAGAAGCCCATGTCAGCCATTTGATCGGCTTCATCTAGAACAGTTATCTCTAACTGATCTAGCTGAACTTCACCTTTATTAAGAAGATCAATTAAGCGTCCTGGTGTTGCAACCAAGATTGCAGTTCCGCGACGCATTGCAGTGATCTGCTTTGCATAGGACATACCTCCGGCAACAACAACTGATTCGTGACCAATTGAACGAGCGAGTGGCATCAAAACTTCATCAATCTGTTGAGCGAGTTCACGCGTTGGAGTAAGCACTAAAGCCAGTGGCTTATGGGGTTTTGCGACCTTGCCATTGAGGTTATTGAGCAGCGCTAAACCAAAAGCAAGCGTTTTACCCGAACCTGTTTGTCCGCGACCCAAAATGTCATGGCCAGCGAGTGCATCTGGCAACGTAGCAATTTGAATCGGGAACGGATGCATAATTCCCTGCTTAGCAAGAGCGTTAACCAACGGTGCGGCAACTCCAAGATCACTAAACGTTGTTGTGATTTCAGTAAGGGGAGTCGCATCAATTAAGTTAGCGTCAGCTAAATTTGTTGAGATGTAATTATCATCTGCACCAAAGTCAACGGCGGCATTGGTATGTGTCTTTGATGAGTGCTTAAAATCATCGCGGGCATATGCCGGTGAATCATTGCGTCGATCACGCGTAGGACGTTCTGCGCGAAAGTTAGCGGCACGGGTATCAGGTGCTTCGCTATGCTTCTTTGGTCGAGTTGGATCGAATTTTTCAACTTTACGTGGGACAAAGTTTGGTCGGCCATCGCCTGTGCGTGAAACTTTTGCTACAGCAGCATCGCGACGATTTGTTGGGCGAGTATCTGATTTCTTGTAATCAGTTTTCTTGAAATCATTTTTTTCGTATTCAGGCTTCTTATTTTCAGGCTTAACGTACTCTTTTTTCTTGTACTCAACCTTTTTAAAATCAGGCTTCTTATCGATTGGGCGCTTTGTGCGCTCTTCGCGAGCAGCTACAAACTTCTTTGCGCGACTCTCAGGCTTTTGTGAATATTCAATGCGTGCCTTGCGCTCTTCTGGAGCCTCAATTGGGCGTGGCTTAGATGCAGTTTTTTCTTGGAAGCGCTTTGCACGCAACTTTGAACGATCAGTTAAGCGCACCTCTTTTTTAGAGACTGTTGTTGGATCTGTATCTGAGTAACGACGTGTGGTCGCAGGCTTTGCTGCCGCACCTTTACGTGCATTCTTTTCAGCGGTTGTATGACGGGCTTTAGGATCAGCTGCTTTAAATGCAGCAGCCTTCTTTGTTCGCTTTGGCTTACCGACAGATGCGGCGCGACGGGCTTTTCCGGGCGCGGGAGTACGTGGTTGTAGAGACATAGAAATGCATACCAATCGAGACGACAAGCGCGTCTCGGGTGTGACTGGCACATAATGGCCGTCAAGGTGGTGATAAGACTCGCAAGTAGCGCTGCATGTGCG
>CAEZXG010000002.1_pt1 | contig 36049 bp, 39 predicted proteins | sample 7265191 | NCBI WGS metagenome assembly CAEZXG01 (sample SAMEA6813902, study PRJEB35770) | uncultured Actinomycetes bacterium | biome: Freshwater; feature: Freshwater reservoir; material: water | place: Czech Republic | collected 2015-11-04 | depth 0.5m m | reverse complement strand
TTTCTTGTACACCACAAACTTTGCCGAAACCTTCCAAGCCTACAGTTCCCGAGGCATTGAATTTATCGAATCCCCTCGCCAAGAGACATATGGCCAAGTTGTTGTATTCCTAGACAAATACGGAAATAAGTGGGATTTAGTTGAGAAGAAATAGGATGCAGCAGAGGCAGATATTCCGCACTGGATTAAGGATGATTCCCTTCTGACAACGGTGTCCCAATAATTGCAGTAGGTCCACTAACCGTATAGCCAACCCCTAGTGCTTTAGTTGAAGAATCTGCTCCCCCGCTTAAACCAAATGGACTCATTGCGCCTTTTATTGCTTCTTTGTTTTCAGTGCGCAGGAGTTCAAGCTCAGAAGTTGAAAGTAAAGGCTTCTTTCGTTTTCGCCAAAAGTTTAGGGTGATTTTCATGGAATTAAGGTTGCACATTCACTTTCATAGTTAAAAGTATGGCATATACCTGTATGAGATACTAGGTTAATGAAATCAAAGATCTTTGAATGGCTTGGCGTTGTAACGGCGATTGTTTATTCACTTCTTGTTGCAGCCAATATCGGCGCGGAGTTCATTGGTTTTTCTCTTTTACTTGCATCATCTGCCCTCATTGGTATTTGGGCCTTCTTGGGTAAACATAAGGGAATTCTCTTCCTGCAGTTCTTTTATGCTGCTGCAGGAATCATTGGCATGATTCGCTGGTTCTAAATGATAGTTGCCTATTTTTGGAAGATTAAGCCGAGCGTAATTCCATTTGCACTTGTTTCGATGGCATTGGATCGATTCGTATTACGTTCTTCTTCCAACGTGGGCTTCTTTAAATCACTCGGTACAGGCAAAGGTGAAACCTTTACTCCATCCGATGCCAACGTACTTCGGTGGGGTTTAATTGCACAAGTACATGATGTTGAAGTTTTTGATAAATCATTTGTAATCAGACAGTGGCGCAAAAATAGCGTGAGTGAATTTCGCGCAGTGATCGAACCGATTGCATCCCATGGCACATGGGCTAGTAAAGAACCATTTACACCTTCGGCGCAGAACTGGGATGGACAAGTCGTTGCCATTACACGTGCACGAATTGCTTGGCTACAAAACTTTAGATTTTGGCGAGCGGTGCCACCAGTGACTGCTTCTCTCAAAGCTGCGCCAGGCTTAGTTGCAGCCATTGGCATCGGTGAAGCTCCCATTGGCTTACAGGGCACATTCTCAATATGGGAATCCCCCGCAGCGCTACGAGATTTTGCATACCGCGGTGATGCTCATACGAAGGCGATTGCAGCCACAGCTACGTACAAATGGTATTCAGAAGAGCTATTTGCACGATTTGCACTGCGAGATGTGCGTGGCTCAATTAATGACTAAGCCCTGAGATAGGGCAGACTTATATCTATGTCGATCCGCAATTACTCACCACGCCGGAATCGCCGCGGACGTATGTCGCCTCGAATGAATGCATTGCTAGCAACGGTGTTAGCAATCGCCATATCTCTTCAAATTGCATACCCGCTTATCGATGGTGAGGCTTTACGTCTACTAACAATTGCCGTTGTGTATTGGGGCGCGGGGGCCATGCTTCTGCACGCCATCATGGCATATGGATCACGATATGCCTTTACTTATTTAGGTTTTACATTTTTTTACGCACTTTTAATTGAAAATATAGGAGTAGCAACATCTTGGCCATTTGGTGAGTATTCATACTCACCTGACCTTGGCTTGCAGATATTTTCAGTTCCACTAGTTGTACCTTTCGCCTGGATCATGATTGCGCATCCCGTTCTTGTAATTGCAAGACGTATTGCCGGTAACTGGGTTTTTCTATACGGTGGAGTTGCAATGGCGGCGTGGGATCTTTTCCTAGATCCACTAATGGTTACATCTGGTCGTTGGACCTGGAAAGTAACTGGTGCTCACGTTCCCTTCCAACCAGAGATTCCACTCTCCAATACATTTGGCTGGCTGCTAACTGGAATGGGATTAATCGCCTTATTGCACCTCATGCTCCCCCGTGATCGACGTAAAATAAGTCCCTCATTTTCTGCGGTTGATATTTTTGTGGCATGGACACTTTTTTCTGGTGTCGTTGGAAACCTTTTCTTTTTTCACCGGCCAGGAATTGCGCTCTTTGCTGGCGCGATTTTTAGCGCGGTGGCCATGCCTTATTTCTTCGCCAGATGGCTGGGACGGCCATAAATTTTTATGTATCTACTAATAGCTCTGCCAGTTTTACTTATAACCCTGATTTCAGTCATTAACTTCATCACGATTATTGAGCCTAAAGACCCTGCATTTATTGAGGAGTTTGTTAGCGTCATAGTTCCGGTTCGAAATGAAGCATCAAATATTCATGACTTAGTAGCGTGCCTCAAGGCACAGAATCACTTGCAAAGAGCTGAGTTCATTTTCTTAGATGACAATTCAGAGGATGAAACGTTGAACTTGCTTCAGCAAGAATTAGTTGGTTTAGAGAATTTCAGCGTAATCAAAGGTGCACCACTGCCACTCGGCTGGATAGGTAAGACGTGGGCATTACATCAACTTCTAGAAGCATCCAGTGGTGAAATAATTGTCTCTATCGATGCCGATGTTCGGTTAACACTAGATGCAATCAGTCGTTCAGTGACTTCTTTAAAGAACTTAGGCCTAGATTTTGTCTCCCCCTACCCCCGTCAGCTAACTCAATCCCTTGCCGAACGATTAATTCAGCCGCTATTGCAATGGTCGTGGATGGCAACCCTTCCATTATCACTTGCCAAGAAATCCTCACGTCCTTCGATGGCCGTTGCCAATGGTCAATTTTTCGTGGTTCGCAAAAATGCATTATTACTGGCCGGTGGATATGAATCCGTTAAGTCTGATGTTCTAGACGATATGTTTTTAGCGCGCAATTTAATTAAATCTGGCTCCCATGGTGGCGTCATTAATGGAGCTTCAATTGCAACATGTCGCATGTATTCATCGTGGAGCCAAATCGAAAGCGGTTATGGAAAATCACTTAACCGGGCCTTTGGTTCTGGGCTTGGTTCACTAACTACAATTCTCTTTCTCTTCATCACAGGTGTCGCTCCTCTTGTTGTTGCGCTAACCGGATCTTTATGGGGATGGATCGCCTACCTCTTCGTTGTTGCAACTCGAGTTCTGAGTGCACTCAGAAGCAAAGGGCGCTTATTCGATTCGCTTGCACATCCAATTTCATCTATCGTGCTTATTTACCTCATTGTGTATTCATGGGTAATGCGCGGGACTATTGAATGGAAGGGCCGCACTGTATGAAGATCGTTGTAATCGGTGCCGGTATGGGCGGCATGACTGCGGCCGGCCGTTTGGCTCGAACCGGGCATGACGTAAGCCTGTACGAGGCAAGTGATACCTATGGTGGAAAACTTCGAACTGAATGGATTGGCAAATCAGCATTTGATACTGGTCCTTCATTACTGACATTGCCTGCCGTCTATAAGGATTTCTTTATCCGCACTGGAAAACCTTTAGGAATGTTGTGTGAGATCACTCCAGTCGACCCATCTTTTGATTATCGATTCAGCGATGGCACCAGCGTTAAGTTTGCAAATCTTTCCCGGTTTCATACTCTAAATGCGATTCGACTTTCTTATGGTGATGAAGTCGCTAGGCAGTGGGATGCTCTGATGCGTAGAGCAGAAAAAATGTGGGACGTTTCGCGGGAGCCTTTTGTTGAATCAGAGCTTGGCTCACCGCTCTCACTTCTGAAACGAACAAGTATTCTTAAAGATATTTTTACCATTGCGCCATGGAATTCGCTGCGAAAATTAGCTGATGAGTTTTTGCCAGATCAACACCTTCGCTTCATTCTCGACCGATATGCCACGTACAGCGGCTCTGATCCACGCAAAGCCCCAGCGGTACTTGCAACTATCGCCTTTGTTGAAGAGAGTTTCGGAGCTTGGCACATCAAAGGTGGACTTGGAACACTTGCAACTTTAGTTCATCAACGTTGTGTCGATGTTGGGGTTAATTTTCACTTTAACTCGAACATTGTAGAGATAACAACTCACAAAGGGCGCGCCACAGGCATTCGTCTTGCTGATGGCAGCAGTATCGATGCCGATGTCATCGTCACTAACGTCGATGCAGCGATTACTTACAACCAGCTAATTCAAGGTAACAAAGGGAAATTAAAGAAAGTACGCAAAAACTTAAGTAAGGCAGATCCATCTATAGCCGGCTTTACAGTTTTACTGGGCCTTAGAAAAGATGGATCAGCACCACTTGCTCATCACACCGTACTTTTCCCAGAGAATTACGACGCTGAGTTCGATGCCATTTTTTCTAGCAAGACACCCGTTGAGAAGCCAACCATCTATATCTGCGCACCAATCGATGCTGCGATGACTAAGGATGAGACCCTAGAGAGCTGGTCTATTTTAGTTAATGCCCCGCATCATGGTGTAAATGGCTTTGATTGGAGCAACGAAAATTTCAATCGCACATATGCCAACACAATAATCGATCAGATAGAAGAGCGCGGTATTTCAGTGCGTGCCCGTCTTGAGTCATTTACATTTAGAACGCCCGCTGATCTTGAAGCATCAGTTGGCGCTCCAGGGGGCTCGATTTATGGAACTTCTAGCAATGGAGTTCGTGCAGCTTTTATGCGTGCTAAAAACCGTTCGCCAATTAAAAATCTTTACTGTGTTGGAGGCTCAGCTCATCCTGGCGGTGGATTACCGCTCGTTGGACTCAGCGGAGAAATCGTTGCTCATGCAATTGGTGGCGCGCGTAGCGAACGACCATCAAGAAACTAAGAATCTGAATAACTAGAAAAATACTTGCAGCCAAGACAACTCCAGGTAAATCCAGAAGTGCAAGTATAAGAATAATAAAAATGAAACTAGCTCGCATTGGTCGCTCAGCTGGTGTTACGATTCCAATATCTGAAACACCCAGTGAAACAAGTTTTGCGCGCGCATACTCTTGAAAAGCTGAGATGCTCCACAGAGAAATAGAAAGCCAAGCTGGTACCCCTACTGTATAAAGTGCATACAGCCAAAAAGCTTCACTGATGCGATCAACTACTGAATCTAAGGTTGCACCCCAGGCGCTGTCTCGCTTTTGGAATATTGCAACACTGCCATCAATCCCGTCACAAAAAAGTGAAAAAACTAAGAACAGAACGGCCCACCACGTTGAGGCCGTCAATGCCGTCATGGCAGCACTAAGTAGACCAAGAAGAGTTAATACATTAGGAGAAATTCTAAGCAACGTTGCAACTAATCCAAAGCGGTAGGAAATTTTCAACCAGCCCGCAACGACGCCAGTAATCGCTGCATCACCATGAAGTGAGCTCCACTTTGTATAAAACTCTTCTTTAGTTAGCACTGTTGAGGTTTCCGTAAATCTCTAGGGTGGCAGTTGCATTATTCATAGTATAGAAGTCATAGGTTGGTCGGCCAAAGCCTAGGGTGCACAAGATATGGGTTTTATTCATGCCGAGCGGGCTTTATTTGGAAGCAAAACTCCAATTAATACGAAGTGCGGACTGGCACTGAGTGAGGGTACCGTTGCGGTGTGAGTTCAGTAGCCAAGAGCGAGTTGCAAGAGATTCGCGACGCCGTTGATATAGAGCTATCTGGATTCTTAAAACAACAGAGTGATTTTCTCGACTCAATATCCAGTGATTTGAAGCCGGTATCGCAAGCATTGTCATCATTTGTTCTAGATAGCGGAAAACGTCTGCGGCCTCTATTCGCATACAGCGGGTTCATCAGTGCCGGTGATGAGATGTCTACGTCAGTAATCAAAGCTGTAGCAAGCCTAGAACTCTTACAGGCATGTGCACTCATTCATGATGATCTCATGGATGGCTCTGATACTCGTCGTGGAAAGCCATCGATACATCGCCACTTTGAATCTATTCACGTGCAAGACGAGTTAGAAGGTTTTGCTCCAGCCTATGGTTTAGCAGCAGCAGTTTTGTTAGGAGATCTTGCACTGGTGTGGTCGAATCAGATGTTAAATGAGGCTGGCATTTCACAACGACAAGTACGTGATGTTCTTCCTATTCATGATGAGATGCGTGTTGAATTAATGGCCGGACAATTTCTAGATATTCATGAACAGACACAAAAGAGCACGAGCTTAGATCGCTCTATTAAGATTGCCCGATATAAATCTGGCAAGTACACAATTGAGCGCCCTTTGCATATTGGCGCTGCCCTGTCCAATAAGAATTCATCACAACTGATGTCTACGCTGTCTGGCTATGGTTTGCCGCTCGGCGAAGCTTTTCAATACAGAGATGACTTGCTCGGTGTATTTGGGGATTCGAGTGTGACTGGAAAACCTACAGGAGATGATTTACGCGAAGGTAAGCGGACGGTTTTAATTGCTCTTACCGATGCGCGCTCAACAGATGCGATGCGCGAGACAAGTCGTAAATACTTTGGTGCGCCAGATCTAGATGATAAAGGTGTCAGTATTTTGCAAGAAATGATTGTAACGTCAGGGGCTAAAGATGCCCTGGAAATAATGATCGATAATTTAACGAATGAGTCCTTGAATGCCATTGAAGCTCCTGAAATCAATGACAAGGGGCGTTCTTTACTAACCGAGTTGGCAAAAATTGCCACCAAAAGGAATACATAAATGGTCGCTCGTGTAAAAGGTCCTACTGATCACGTTGTAATTGTCGGAGCTGGCCTGGCGGGCCTTAGCGCCGCTCTGCGATTAGCAGGTGCAGGACGAAAAGTTACAGTCATAGAGCGTGAATCAGTTCCTGGTGGACGCAATGGATTACTCAATCATCAAGGTTACGCCTTTGATACAGGTCCTTCAGTTTTAACAATGCCTTCACTAATTCAAGACGCATTTAGTTGTGTTGGTGAAGATATGAATGACTGGCTAGAACTTATGCCGGTATCCCCTTTATATCGCGCTTACTATCACGATGGATCTCAGATTGACGTGCATGCAGATACAAATGAAATGGAAGCTGAAATTGCCGCCAAAGTGAGTTCAGCTGAAGCTGCTGGCTATCGCAAATATGTAGATTTTGTTACCAAGCTCTATAAGTACGAGATGAATGATTTTATTGATAGAAATATCGATAGCCCGCTTAATTTGTTGACGCCTAACCTTGCACGCTTAATTGCTATTGGTGGGTTCCGCCGCTTATCGCCCAAAGTTAATCAATTTATGAAGGATCCTCGACTACAAAAGGTGTATTCGTTTCAAGCCATGTACGCCGGAGTTAGTCCGCAACAAGCTCTTGCAATTTATGCGGTCATTGCATACATGGATTCAGTCAATGGTGTTTTTTTTCCTAAGGGTGGAATGCATGCGGTGCCGCGTGCCTTAGCTGCAGCAGCCCACAAGCATGGTGTTGAGTTTAAGTACAGCACCACAGTTTCTAAGATTGAAGTAACTAATGGACGGGCTAAAGCTGTTCTAACTGAGGATGGTCAGCGAATTGAATGTGACGCCGTCATTCTCAATCCAGATTTACCAGTCGCTTGGCGTGATTTATTGGGTAAGACTCCCCTGTCTGTTAAACGTTTAAATTACTCACCATCCTGCGTAACTCTGCTTGTTGGATCATCAAAGAAGTTTGATTTTGCCGCCCATCACAATATTCACTTTGGTAAGTCCTGGGATGGGGTTTTCGACGAGCTTATTAAACAAAAGAAGCTCATGAGTGATCCAAGTGTGTTAGTTACTGTCCCTAGCCACGATGATCCAACTCTGGCTCCACCTGGAAAACATTCGTATTACATTCTCTTTCCAACACCTAACTTGGATGCAGATATTGATTGGACCACACAAGCACGGCCATACCGTGATCACATGATCGAAACTCTAGAAAAACGCGGTTACACGGGTTTTGGCGATGCAATCGAAACGGAAGTAATGACCACGCCACTTGATTGGCAAGCCCAAGGCATGGAGCGCGGCGCACCTTTTGCAAGTGCGCATACTTTTTTCCAGACTGGACCATTTCGTCCACGCAACATGGCAGCTGGAATTGAAAATGTTGTCTTCACCGGTTCTGGAACTCAACCAGGAGTTGGCGTTCCCATGGTTTTGATTTCGGGTCGCTTAGCTGCCGAACGCATCGTTGGTCCAGTTAAGTAAATGGACCAACTCAAGGCATCGTACGAGGAGTGCAAAAGATTAAACTCATTGCACGGTAAAACTTATTACTTAGCTACGCTGCTTTTACCTGAGGCAAAACGGAAATATGTCCATGCGCTTTATGGTTTTGCTCGATATGCCGATGAAATCGTCGATGATCTTGAATCGCCATTGAGTGCAGAAGAAAAAGCCACTGCCTTAAATACTTGGGGCTCTAAAATATTGAGCGATCTGAAGACCGGAACAAGTGATGATGTTGTAGGTCGCGCCCTTATCGATACAGTCAAGACTTTTGAAATCCCACACGCACATTTTGAAGCGTTTCTGCACTCTATGACCATGGATCTAACCATCCAGGAATACCAAACTTATGAGGATTTATTGGAATACGTCTATGGCTCGGCCGCAGTTATTGGTTTAGAAATGGTGCCCGTGCTTGGCGTTCTCGACGATGGAGCTTATGAAGCGGCAAAGAAACTGGGAATAGCTTTTCAATTAGCTAATTTCATTCGAGATGTGGACGAAGATCTAGATCGAGGTCGTATTTATCTACCAATATCAGAGCTTGCAGAGCACGGTGTTACGAGAGAAATGTTGGAAGCGCGCGAGTTAACACCCCAGATCGTGAGCGCTTTGAAGTTTCAAATTGCACGAGTTCGACAGTTACAACGTGAAGCCACGCCAGGAATAGCACTACTGTCAGCCTCAAGTCGCCCATGCATTGAAGCTGCAAGTGAGCTTTACTGCGGCATCGTCGATGAAGTTGAAAAAATCGGTTACGACATTTTTAATCACAGAGCAAAGACTTCAACATCTCGTAGGTTAAAAGTATTTATTAAGGCCTACGTGAAACGTCTTGCCGTATCCAATTAGACATAACTCCAAGAACTAAGGCAAAACCAAACAACAGATCTTCTACTGGCGCTGCTGCGATACGAAATCCTATAATCGCATCTGGGCTATACATCACGATATTGCGAGACGTCAGCCACCAGTTAGTAAGCAGTTGAAAGCCAATAATGATTGCGTAAGAAGTCCAGAATACTTTTCGCTTCAGTAACTGCGTATTAAATAAATACATATCGAAGCTAACGGCGATTGCCACAGCCACTATGGCTAATTGTGTATAGCTCATAATGGCCAGTACTTCTTGGTTTTACGAACTGCTTCGATAGTCATGAGAGCTGCAATCGGAACCACGATAAAGAATAGATACTCCTCTAGTGGAATGCACCACGGTCCATAGATTCCAAGAATCTGATCCTTGTCGAAAAACCAGTGGCCATGTGCGATTGCATATTTATCCCAAGCGATAAAGAGAAATGCAACGGGGGCAATAGTGAGAAGCATTCGCTTGACCTGCTTAAGTACACCTACTTTTAGGAAAACTTCCAGCCAAAATGAACCGACAACTGTGAAGACAATCATCGCGACATAGCCATACTTGTGCACGAGATAACGCTACTCTAGGAACTACGGGAGCCGCTTAAGGCTGAGAGGGTTTGAGATTCAAACCGACCGATTGACCCGTCCGATAATGCGGACGCGGAAGGGTATTTATGTCATCGATTGCTTTTACTGCATGGGGATATGAAGTCTCCTATCTTGAGTTGATTTCAGCCATCACATCCTTCACAGGTGTCTGGTTAGGCACCACTGGGAAACGAATTACTTGGCCATGGTGGGCTTTGAGTAGCGCCTTGTACATGGTCTTCTTTTATCAAGTAGAGCTTTTTGCGAGTGCAGCTCTGCAAATAGTTTTTATCCTTGCCGCAGTCTGGGGTTGGCGTGATTGGGCGCCTACTGGCGCAGTACCTGGTGCCCTCTCACAACGGATACGCATCTATTGGGCACTTGGAACAATCGTCTCTGTCATTGCTCTGACTCCATTGCTATCTCATATTGGAGCGGCGGCTACCTGGTCAGATGCATTTTTATTGATTGGAAGCTTGGTCGCTCAAATATTAATGGTGTATGAGAAAGTTGAATCCTGGATTCTCTGGCTTATTGTTGACGCTGCTGGAACAGTGCAATATGCATTACTTGGATATTGGTTTACAGCAGTTTTATATGCGGCTTTTACTGCAATCGCAGTACTAGGGTGGAAACGTTGGCATGATACTTATAGCCATTGATGGTCCAGCTGGAGCCGGTAAAACAACGCTGGCTGAGAAATTGCTGCATGAATATAGTGTGAGTCAAACTGTAACCGTGATTCACATGGATGATCTCTACAACGGTTGGACACATGCACTCAATGAGGAACTAACATCAAGACTTAATGACATTCTGCATAGAAATAGCCTCGGCGTGCCATTCGACATCGAGATTTTTAACTGGAGCTCCATGAAATTTGATGGAGTTCAAAGAATCCAACCAACTGAGGTATTGATTATCGAAGGGGTAGGGGCAGCACAAAAAATAGTGCGTGATGCTGGTGCAACAACTTTTTGGCTAGATATCGAGCCTTCAATTGGACTCCAACGAGTCTTAGCCCGCGATGGTCATGAGATTGAAGTATTCATGCACCAATGGCAACTCGACCAAGAAATCCATTTTTTGCGAGATAAGACACGCGAAAACGCACAATACATTCAAAGTTCGTGAGGTTATAAGCCCTAAAATCTCTCACATGTCTGATCTAACGGGAGAAATAATTGATAATCGCTATCAATTGATTCGTCAGATCGCTAACGGTGGAATGGCCTCGATTTATGAGGCCATAGACACACGACTGGACCGTAAAGTCGCTGTAAAGATCATGCACCCACATTTAGCACAAGATGATGCTTTCGTTAGTCGCTTTATTCGTGAAGCTAAAGCCGCTGCTGCCCTATCGCACCCAAATATTGTTGCCGTCATGGATCAAGGGTGGAATCAAAATGGTGTTCCCGCAGTTTTTCTTGTCATGGAATTAATCGAAGGCCATACGCTGCGTGAGTACCTCAATGAACGAGGTCGCTTTGAAATGAAAGATGCAATCAATTACTTGACGCCAATTTTAAGTGCACTTGCCGCAGCACATGCTCTAGGAATTGTTCATCGAGATATTAAGCCCGAGAATATTCTGGTCTCAAAAGAGGGGCGCATTAAAATCGCCGATTTTGGTCTAGCTCGGGGCGAGCTTATTGGCTCAACAATGACCGCTGAATCCAGTGTCATTTTGGGGTCGGTCTCATATTTATCACCAGAACAAGTTCAACGAGGCATTGCCGATGCCCGAAGTGATGTCTATGCGGTGGGAATAGTTGCATTTGAAATGCTGACAGGTGAGAAACCATTTATTGGAGACTCTCCCATTCAAATTGCATATATGCATGTCAATCAAGAGATTCCGTCACTGCGATCTAAGCGTAAAGAGATTCCTGAAGCTTTAGATGCATTAATTGGTCGAGCCACTGACCGAGATCCAGATAAGCGCCCACACAATGCTGGGGAATTTCTGGCCGCTCTTGAAACAATCTCTATCGATCTCGATCCCAAGAAAAATCAACTTCGACTCGAATTGGATTTACCTGTGGAACTGATTCGTGAAAAACCACGAGGTAAAGTGAAAAAAATCGTAGAAGAAGTGATTGAAAAAACTACTGAAGTTATCGAAGATACTAAATCTCTCAAGCGTTCTGAAGAAAAAAAGCATAAATCTAGTCAGCGAGTGCGCCGTAATCGAAAAGTGGCAATAGTTCTAGCTATTGCCCTAGGAATAGGTGCTTGGTACACCCTGATTGGACCCGGCTCTCGAATCGTAGTGCCGTCAACTGTTGGTGGAAGTTATGAGGAAGCAGTTGCAGTATTTAATCCTCTTGGAATTACTACCGTAAAAGTTGAAAAACGCTTTGACGAGAACATCCCGAAAGGGACCATTATCGAATCTATTCCCCCTGGAGGCGGCCGAATTGATAATGGTGGAAGCGTTACTTTGATTATTTCCAAGGGGGCTGAGCGCTACCTTATTCCAACACTAAAAGGCTTAACCCCTGATGCGGCAAAAACCGCAATTACAAAACTGCCATTAACTGTAGGAAGTGTTACCGAGGCATTTAATAGTGAAGTGCCGCAAGGATTTGTGATCTCATCATCACCCGATGCAGGGTTGCAGGTAAAACGCGATTCAGTAGTTGATCTAGTTGTAAGTAAAGGTATAGAGACAGTTCCTGTTGCTTCATATGTAGGTAAGAGTGGTGAGCAAGCTCTCAACGAACTTACGAGTGCAGGATTTAATGTCGAAAGTACGTATGACTTTGACGAGAAGATTCTTGCTGGAGCCGTTATTTCTCAAACCCCTAAGGGCGATGCCTCAATTCCTAAGGGCGCAAAGATTAATCTGGTTGTCTCTAAGGGTTCTCAATATGTATTTATACCAAATGTCTTTTCTATCGATGAGGCCAAAGCGATAAAGGCCTTGAAAGATTTAGAGCTCAAAGTTATCGTGAAGAAATTGGGATCAAAAAAGCTTAAAAAGGTAACGAATATTTCGCCAAAGGTTGGTAGCAAAGTTAAACGTGGCAGTACGGTCACAATTACCGTAGGGTAGGCCAATGCCAAAAGCCAAGCCGCGTATCGGCGCACATACTCCTACCACCGGTGGCATGGCTAAGCGATCTATCGAGTACGCCGTAACAACTGGCGCAGAAGTTATTCAAGTCTTCGCATCTAGTCCACGCATGTGGGCCATGCCCGCTGCCAAACCAGATTTAGATGAGGCCTTTAAAGTTAAGGCCGCAGAGTTAGATATTGAAACATATGTTCACGCCCCTTTCTTAATTAACTTAGGTTCACCGACTGAGGCCACCTACCTAAACTCTCTAGCGTCGACTTCTTACTCATTAGGACGCGCCAAAGACATCGCTGCACTCGGCGTAGTTATTCATACAGGCTCAGCTGTAGATGTAAATTTTGTTGATCAGGCGTGGAAACAGATTCATGAGGGCATGATGCCCATTCTGAACGGCCTTGATGATGATGCTCCTTTCTTGCTTTTAGAACCCACAGCCGGTCAAGGACAATCACTTGTAAAGAAACTCGATGACTTAGAGAACTACTTGAAAGCTCTTGAATATCATCCAAAGGTAGGAATCTGCCTAGATACCTGTCACGTCTTTGCTGCCGGGCACGATATCGCCGTTAAAGGTGGAATGACTCAGACCATAGATTTACTCATTCAAATTGCTGGAGTCCAACGTTTCAAACTTATTCATGCCAATGATTCAATGGATGTATGTGGTGCGCTTAAAGATCGCCATCAAAATATTGGAGATGGTCATATCGGAGTAGATGCCTTTGCTGAGTTACTTGCTCATCCAGCCGTTGCACATGTGCCACTAGTTTTGGAGACTCCAGGTATGGAGGAAAAACATACTGGTGAAGTCGCGCTTTTGAAAAAACTCCGCGATAAGAAATGAGCACAGCAAAGCATCAGTGGAAGTTGCAGATGGCCCCTTGGGCTTTGCTAACAGTCTCAATGGCATGGGGCCTAGCTTTTGTGGTCATGAAAGATGCTATTGAGAGACAAAGTGTCAACAATTTTCTTTTCACACGATTTTTACTAGCAATAGTAGTAATGGTTCTGATTCGTCCAGGAGTTATTAAATTATTCACTAAAGACCTAGTTCTTAGAGGTTTAGCCGGCGGAGTATTTCTGGGTTTTGGGTATATTTTTCAAACTTTAGGCTTAGCCCGTACTGGAGCTGCTATCACTGGATTTGTTACGGGGCTATATATTGTTTTGACACCACTTTTTGCATCAATAATTTTGCGCCAACGGGTAAGTAAATTTACGTGGACATGTGTTGCTATTGCAACAATCGGCCTTGGTTTGCTTTCTATCCACGGTTTTACTATTGGTCTTGGTGAGCTATTAACTTTTATCAGCGCTATTTTCTACGCCCTTCATATTATTGCGCTTAGTAAATGGAGTTCGGGCCGCGATGCATATGCCATGACTGTCATTCAGTTATCAATGTGCGCACTTCTTTCTGGTTTAGCTTCGATTCCTAGTGGCTACTCCCCTCCACCGGATTATGGTGTCTGGGCGGTTGTTATCTTCACTGCAGTCTTTGCTACAGCAATTGCATTTATAGTTCAGACCTGGTCGCAAGCACATATGAGTGCCACTAAGGTTGCAGTAATTTTGACTATGGAAGTTGTATTTGCCGCAATCTTTGCAATCATTTTTGGCGGAGAAAGCCTGACATTACAGAGCTCCATTGGCGGGGTAATGGTCGTTACTGCAATGTATTTGATTGTCATGAAAGAAGAGAAGTAGTCTTAGACCATGGCAATTGACTTACGATCCGATACCGTCACCAAACCATCTCTTGCAATGCGTGAAGTTATTGCAAGCGCACCCGTTGGTGATGATGTGTATGGCGACGATCCAACGGTTAACTCCCTAGAAGAGCGTGTAGCTGCACTTTTTGGCAAAGAGGCTGGTGTATTTACGCCTACTGGTTCGCTAGCAAATCAGCTTGCCATTCGCATGTTAGTTGCACCCGGAGAAGAGTTAATCGCCGAAACCAATTCTCATATTGTTCGTGCTGAACTTGGTGCAGCTGCCGTATTTAGCGGCATAACAACTCGCACATGGCCCGCACCCTTTGGATTATTAAAGGCGGCAGATCCCCTTGAGATTGCCCGACCAGATTCAGGCCCATACTTAGTCTCCACAACGGCAATTGCCATTGAAAATACCCATAATTTTGGTGGCGGAACCGTACAACCACTAACTGAGATTGCCGCCCTTCGTAAAGGTGCTGATGCTTTAGGTCTAGCTCTGCACTTAGATGGGGCACGAATTTGGAATGCACACATTGCAAGCGGAACCTCATTTTCCGACTACGGACAATACTTTGACACCATTAGCGTCTGTCTTTCTAAAGGTCTTGGCGCTCCAGTTGGTTCAATCATGCTCTCAACCAAAGAACGTGTTTCAAAGGCGCGTGTTTGGCGCAAGCGTTACGGTGCAGGAATGCGTCAAGTCGGAATCTTGGCAGCGGCAGCTCACTACGCCCTTGATAATAATATTGAGCGACTTGCTGATGATCATCGCCGAGCCAAAGATTTAGCGGTTGCAATCGAAGCTATCGATAGTTCACTTATCGATCCATCAACTGTTGTGACAAATATTGTGGGACTAGATTTAGCGTCAATGCCATTTACCGCTGCTGAGCTTTCGCAACGTTGCCGCGATGCTGGTTTATGGATTAGTGCGCTCGGACCAAAGTATGCGCGTCTTGTTACACATATGGATTTTGATGATGCTCAATGCGCCCAAGCTATTGAAATCTTAAAGAAAGCCCTCGTGGCTTAAAAGCCATTCCTTCTTATCAACCCCGTAGGCATAGTTACCGAGGGCTCCCCCAGTTTTTACAATTCGATGACACGGCACAACTAACATAATTGCATTACTTGCACATGCACTTCCAGCGGCGCGAACTGCTGCATGTGATCCAGCTTTCTCGGCGAGATCAGAGTATGAAATAACTTTACCTGCATTAACTTTTCGCATAGCTTTCCATGCCGCTTGTGAAAATGCTGCTCCAGGTTGTCGAACTTTGATGGCATTAATGGCAGCTAAATCACCATCGAAGTAATCACTAATGAGATCTGAAATAACTGGAATCGCTTTAACGCTCTTTACTTCACCAGATACGTTGAAAGCTGAAAACGTTGAAAGGTTTGCACCTATTAGAATCTGATCATCAGCTAATAAATTGAGGGTGCCAACTGGGGTCTTGAGCGAGGATACGAGTAAAGGCACTCAACTAAATTAGCGGTCGCGCAACATCTCGGCAACTAAAAATGCCAGCTCTAATGACTGTGCATGATTGAGTCGCGGATCGCAGGCGCTTTCATAGCGGGTCGCTAGATCCTCATGAGAAATCTTCTCGCCGCCACCAACACACTCGGTGACATCATCACCAGTGAGTTCAATATGAACTCCACCAGGATGGGTTCCCAGAGCCTTATGGACCTCAAAGAAACCCTTAACTTCATCCATAACATCATCAAAACTACGAGTCTTATATCCACTAGGGGCTTCATATGTGTTGCCATGCATGGGATCACAGACCCACAGGACTTTTGCTCCTGATTTGGTGACACCCTCAACAAGTGCAGGAAGAGCCTCACGAATCTTTCCGGCACCCATGCGAGTAATAAAAGTAAGTCGACCTGGTTCGCGCTCAGGATCTAACTTATCGATTAATGCAAGTGCATCATCAACACTGGATTTAGGTCCAAGCTTTACACCAATTGGATTGCGTACCTTAGATGCAAAATCAATATGCGCTCCATCTAATTGACGAGTGCGCTCCCCGATCCAAATAAAGTGGCCAGAGACATCGTAAGGTGTTCCAGTTCGAGAATCGATACGAGTAAGTGCTTTTTCATATTCTAGAATTAAAGCCTCATGGCTTGAAAAGAAATCAACTGACTTGAATGACTCTGGATCTACTCCTGCAGATTTCATAAAAGCCAATGCCCGGCCAATTTCATTGGCCATTTGTTCATAGCGAACTCCAACTGAAGAGTCACGAATGAATCCCTTGTTCCATTCGTGCACTTGTCGAAGATCGGCAAATCCACCTTGAGTAAATGCACGAACTAAGTTCAACGTTGCCGCCGACGTGTTGTAGACGCGCACTAAGCGATGTGGATCTGGTGTTCTCGAACTCTCGGTAAATTCAAGATCATTGACTGCATCTCCGCGATAGGCCGGAAGAGTTACGTCTCCTCTAGTCTCCATGTCATTCGAGCGAGGCTTGGCAAACTGGCCAGCCATGCGGCCAACTTTTACAACTGGAAGAGATGAGTAGTACTGCAATACAGCAGCCATCTGTAAAATTGTCTTAATGCGATTACGGATTGAATCTGCAGTGGCTGCAGCAAATGTTTCAGCACAGTCCCCACCTTGCAACCAGAAAGCTTTTCCGTCTGCAGCTAGTGCAATTCGTTTTTTCAAATCATCGCACTCACCAGCAAAGACAAGTGGTGGAAAAGATTTCAACTCTGCAACGGCAGCCTTTATAGGAGCACCATCGGCTCCACCTGGCCAGTTGGGCTGTTGTGCGGCAACTAACCCAGGGGTGAAGAGAGAATCAAGGGATGAGTTCATAGGGATAAGAGTAGAGAGTTCGGTAGCAACCGCGAAGTGCGATTAACCAAAGAAAATCTCGGCCTCCTTATAGCGCTCGATTGGTACTAGCTTCAGCTTTTCTGTAGCCGAGGCAAGTGGAACCCGGACGATATCGGTGCCGTGAAGTGCAACCATCTTTCCCCAATCGCCTTCATGGGCTGCAGTAATTGCCTGCAAACCAAAGCGAGTGGCAAGTACGCGATCAAATGCCGTAGGTGAGCCGCCGCGCTGAATGTGACCAAGAACCGATGTCCGCGCCTCTTTGCCAGTTTTCGCTTCAATCTCTCCAGCTAACCAATCACCAATACCAGCTAACTTAACGTGGCCAAAGGCATCGAGTGTTTGATCCTTAACTGCCATGTCACCATCTTGAGGAATCGCACCTTCGGCAATAACAATAATTGGGGCGTAATGAGATTTAAATCGAGACTCAACCCATTCGCAAACTTTATCTACTGAGAATTTTTGTTCTGGAATCAAAATACATGCAGCACCACCAGCGAGGCCGGCGTGAAGTGCAATCCATCCAGCATGTCGGCCCATAACTTCAACGATTAATGCTCGGTGGTGGGATTCAGCTGTGGTGTGTAAGCGATCAATAGCCTCAACTGCAATATTGACGGCTGTATCAAAACCAAATGTGTAGTCAGTGTTGTTGAGGTCGTTATCAATAGTTTTTGGAACACCGATAACTTTAACTCCCAATGAATCAAGTTTTGTAGCAACTCCCAAAGTATCTTCGCCACCGATTGCAATAAGCGCATCGATTCCAGCTTTTGCTAAATTCTCTTTAATCTTTTCAACGCCGCCCTCGATCTTAAATGGGTTGGTACGTGATGACCCAAGAATTGTTCCACCACGCGGCAAAATTCCCCGAGTTGTCTCTAGGGTCAACGGCATGGTCAAGCCTTCAAGCGGGCCTTTCCAGCCATCGCGAAAACCAACAAACTCATGTCCGTACTCTTTTACGCCTTTTCGGACCACTGCACGAATAACAGCATTTAGTCCAGGGCAATCTCCACCACCAGTTAGCACACCAATACGCATTATGAACTCCATTAAGAAAAGTTTTATAAAGTAGGGCTCGAACTATCAAATCGCCCAACCTGTGGTCAACGCTGACAAGAACAGTCTAGCCTTGACTCATGGCTAATCAACAACTCATCGCTGGCGTGGACTCATCTACGCAATCCGTAAAAGTTGTAATACGTGATGCGCATACTGGAGATTTGGTGCGCCAAGCCCGTGCCCCACACCCAGATGGCACCGAAGTCGATCCCCAGTCATGGAAAAGCGCCCTTGACTCCGCTCTTGCACAAGCCGGTGGTCTCGATGATGTTGCTGCAATTTCTATCGGTGGCCAACAACATGGCATGGTCGCCCTCGATAGCAGCGGTGATGTTATTCGTCCTGCACTTTTATGGAATGACACTCGATCGGCCCAAGCTGCACGTGATTTAAATAAGGAGCTCGGCGGAGACTCTGATGTTGCCAGAAAAGTTGGTTCGGTACTGGTTGCATCTTTTACTGCATCGAAGTTGCGCTGGCTTGCAGATAATGAACCCGCTAATGCCGCTCGAGTTTCAGCAGTCGCCCTTCCCCATGATTGGTTATCGTGGCAGTTGCAAGGTGGAAAAGATTTAGAAAAACTCTTTACTGATCGTAGCGATGCATCGGGTACAGGTTATTTTGATCCGACAACATCGCATTATCGCGAAGATATCGTACGACTTGCACTTCGCCATGATCTAGAAATTACATTACCTCGTATTATTTCTCCAGCAGAGTTTGGTGGAAGTACGTTGGCGGGAATTCCTATCGCTGCAGGTGCCGGCGATAACGCAGCGGCCGCACTTGGAGTTCAAGCACAACCAGGTGATGTCATAGTTTCATTAGGAACTAGTGGAACTGCATTTGCAGTCTCTGATACACCTACGCATGATTCAACTGGCGCAGTTGCGGGTTTTGCAGATGCAACAGGTCGCTTCTTACCATTAGTGTGTACGTTAAATGCAGCGAGAATTTTGGATGCGGCTACAAAGATTTTAGGAAAGACACATGATGAAGTTGGTCAATTAGCGTTGCTCTCACCAGCCGGGGCCAACGGCTTAACGTTGTTACCTTATTTTGAGGGTGAAAGAACTCCGAATCGACCTCATGCAACTGGAACCATTGCGGGAATGAATCTAAACAACTCAAATCCTTCTGATTTAGCTCGTACCATGATCGAAGGAATGTTGTGCGGTTTGGCCGATTCCGTTGATGCTTTAGTCGCGTTGGGAGTCACAGTAAATCGAATTCTTCTAATTGGAGGTGCGGCTAAAAATCCTGCGATTCCAACGATTGCTAGTGCAATTTTTGGTCGCACTGTTGTTGTGCCGCCAGCTGGTGAATATGTTGCAGATGGCGCAGCTAAACAGGCAGCATGGGCGCTATTAGGCGAAATGCCAACCTGGCACGGTGGAGCAACACAAGCATTCACCGAAAAGCCAACGCCACATGTCATGGATAAATATCGAACACTTCGTGATAACACAAGCACCTGGTAAAACTTAGGCTGTTACTCGTACACCTTTACCTACAACGATAATTCCGCCAGGGCTAATAGTGAAGCGTTCGCGATCGCGCGCCAAGTCAACTCCAATTTGTGCACCAGGTTCTACGAAAACGTTCTTATCTAAAATCGCATTTCGGATGATGGCTTTATTTCCAATTGTGACAGATGGCATGAGTACTGAGCCTTCAACTAGGGCACCGTTACCTACTGAAACATCGTAAGAAACAACTGAATTGTGCAGAATTCCACCAGAAATAATTGTGCCAGCGCCAACAATTGAATCATGGGCTGCGCCACCTTCGCTAAATTTAGCTGGAGGCAATGATGGTGGATTAGTAAGCAACGGCCATTCACGGTTGTATAAATTGAATATCGGATGCACCGATACTAGATCCATGTGTGCATCGTAATAAGCATCTATCGAACCCACGTCTCGCCAATAGCCTTTGTCGCGTTCGGTCTCTCCCGGCACCACATTGTCAGCAAAATCATAAACTTTAGCTACGCCAGCTTTAGTTAAGAACGGAATGATATTGGCGCCTAAATCATGACGTGACTCTAAATCTTCTGAGTCAATTATTAACGCCTCTTCCATGACATCGCGCTTGAAAATGTAGTTACCCATGGAGACTAGACATAAATCTGGATGTCCAGGCATCGGCGGAGGATCACTTGGTTTTTCATGAAAGGCCTTGATTGTTATGCCATCCTCGGCTAACTCAATGACTCCAAATTCATGCGCCTCAGAACGTGGCATGCGAATAGCGGCAACGGTTACACCTGCGCCAGATTCGACATGCTGAGTAAACATTTGACCTGGATCCATACGATAAACGTGGTCAGCACCAAAGACCAAAATATGCTTGGGATTTTCATCGTGAATCAAATTGAAATTCTGCAAAATTGCATCAGCGCTTCCGGTATACCAACGTGGGCCTAAGCGTTGCTGAGCTGGAACAGGAGTGATGTAGTTACCCAATAAAGTCGACATGCGCCAGGTCGTTGTTATATGTCTGTCCAGAGAGTGAGATTTGTATTGCGTAAGAACGGCAATCTTTAACATATTCGCATTTACTAGATTTGATAAAACGAAATCAATCAAGCGATATGAACCACCAAAAGGAACAGCTGGCTTGGCTCTATCTGCTGTCAGCGGCATCAATCGCTTACCTTCACCACCGGCAAGGACGATGCCAAGGGGAAGTTTAAGTTTTGCCATGTCCTAACGATAGCCTGTACCTCTTGGTCGGGGTAGGGGGAAATATGAGCGAGCTAAAAGTTGGCATCGTAACTAAAGAGTGGCCCCCTGCGGTCTATGGCGGAGCCGGCGTACACGTCGTGCAATTGACGCAAGCACTTCGCAGAATCAACGGAATATCGGTTGGCGTCCATTGCTTTGGTGGAAAACGAGATGACGCTTTTGGTTACCAGACCCCCACTGAATTCAATGATGCTAATCCAGCAGTGCAAGCCCTAGTGACAGATTTAGAAATTGCATCGCATATGTCTAACGTCGATGTAGTTCATTCGCATACCTGGTATGCCAACATGGCTGGCCACATAGCAGCACTTCAATACTCAATTCCGCACATTGTGAGTGCGCACTCACTTGAACCACTTCGCCCCTGGAAAGCCGAACAATTAGGCACAGGATATGCAATTTCTTCATGGGCAGAAAAAACTGCCTTTGAATCTGCAGCGGCAATCATTGCAGTCAGCGATGGCATGCGCGCCGATGTTTTACAGGCCTACCCCAATCTTGATCCAACAATAGTTGTGACAATTCGAAACGGTGTTGATACCGATAAGTTTGCACCCAATCACGATTCATCGGTTGCTGAAAAATTTAGCATTGTCGGACCTTATGCAATCTTTGTTGGGCGAATTACTCGACAAAAAGGTTTAGCACATCTTCTGCGGGCATGGAAAGAAGTTCCTTCTGAATATGGCTTAGTCCTTGCTGCTGGAAGCCCAGATGAAGAAGGAATTGGAAACGAGGTAGCCGAATTAATCGCTGAGTTGCAAAAATCTCGCAGCAATATTTGGTGGATACAAGAAATGTTGCCTCATCACGAATTAGCCGCCTTACTTACCGGCGCCGAACTATTTATTTGTCCTTCGATCTATGAGCCACTTGGAATCGTCAACTTAGAGGCCATGGGATGTGAGACTGCGGTGCTTGCATCACGCGTAGGTGGGATTCCTGAAGTTGTCACCCATGGGGAAACGGGTGAGTTAGTTGACTACACCGGCGATGCAGCAGCTTTCGAGCGCGCATTGACGCAATCAATCACAGTTTTAATGTCACAGCCACAACTTCTGGTGAAATACGGTAAAGCTGGACGGCTTCGTGCATCTGCACATTTTGGTTGGGCAGCAGTTGCTCAAGCAACCGTTGATTTATATCGCCGTGTGATTGCTTAAATGACACGTAAATCTTGGATTCAATTTGCCTTCGTTGGCTTCTTGTGGGGAATCCCCTACTTACTTATGAAGGTTGCAGTTGCCGACATTCCCCCTCCACTAATTGTTGCGGGCCGTACATGTATTGGCGCGGCGATTTTGATTCCTATCGCCATCCGCCAAGGCTCTTTTATGGATGCAATTAGGGGCATTAAATACGTGCTTCCTTATGCATTCCTTGAAATGGTCGGACCATGGATTTTAATTACTAATGCAGAAAAAGAAATCTCTTCTGGCTTGGCTGGTTTACTTGTTGCAACCGTACCAATCTTTGCAACAATCTTTACATCTTTGCGCGGTGATCATTCAGTGTGGCAACCTAAGCGAATTTTTGGTTTAGTCGTTGGCTTTATTGGAATCGTTGCACTTGTTGGAATCGAATCAATCACGGGTACTAGCAATCCAAAAGCTATAGCCATGTGCATTCTCGCTGCAGTTCTGTATTCATACGCCGTCTTAATGGTGACATCTAACTTACCAGGAGTAGATGGTGTTGCAATCAACGGTGTAGCTATGGCAATTACATGCGTTTTCTATCTGCCAATTGCCATCGCAATGTGGCCCAGCAATCCAGTCTCCTTTAATGCAATGGCAGCCTTAGTTGCACTCGGTATTTTCTCGACAGCTATCGCCTTCATGCTCTTCTTTATTGTTATTAAAGAGATAGGCCCAGCACGAGGCTCATTGACTACTTATGTTAATACTGCTGTAGCAGTGGTTCTTGGAATCATTATTTTGAATGAGCCAATTACTTTAGGAATTATTGTTGGTCTGCCCTTAGTGCTTTTAGGCTCTTACTTAGCTAGCCGAAAAAGTAAGTTAGTTGTTATCGCCGAACCCTAAACGCTCCAGCAATTTAGGATCTCGCTGCCACTCTTTAGATACTTTGATGTGTAAACCTAGGAAAATCTTGGCAACTAACGCGCGCTCAATATCGGCTCGCGCACGAATCCCAATCTCTTTAAGTCGACTCCCCTGGTGGCCCAATAAAATCGCGCGCTGGGTATCACGTTCTACATGGATCGTTGCGTGGACATCATAAAAAGGACGGGAGCCTTTTTCTTCGCGCTCACCAAACTCATCGATAGTCACCATAATCGAGTGCGGTAGCTCTTCACGTACATCTTGCAAAGCTGCCTCCCGGATAAACTCACAGATTAAATGCTCAATCGCTTGATCACTCGTTGTGCCAGCCGGGTAGTACTGCGGACCTGACGGAAGACTCTTGCCAATCAGTTGATTGAGTAAATCGATTTGATCATGAATCGCAGCCGAAACCGGAATGATTTCATCCCATACGAATCCTTGAGCCAGCGCCATGATTCCAGCCAGACGCAATGCTAATTTTTCCTTTGAAATTAAATCTGTTTTAGTAACTACTGCAAACTTTTTAGCCCGTGGATGTTTAGCGATCTCTTGAGCAATGAATATATCTCCAGCACCAGATGTTTCATCGGCAGGAATACACATAATGACTACGTCAACTGAATCCATGCTCTGATCTACAACGGCATTCAGGCGGTGACCAAGAAGTGTTTTTGGCTTATGAACTCCAGGTGTATCGACGAGTACAGCTTGAAAATCTGCACCATGAACGATTCCGCGAATTGCGCTGCGAGTGGTATTTGGGTGATGAGATGTGATTGCAATCTTGCTTCCTACAAGTGCGTTAATCAATGTCGATTTTCCAACGTTTGGGCGGCCAACAATGGCAACAAAGCCCGAACGGAAATTACTCATAGGTAGATTCTCTCATTGATTTAACCCTATGAACTCCACTGCATCTGCTACCGATGTAACTAATTCGGCTGCTCGCTCACCTATAAGCCGATGACAACCATCACTAGTTGGTGAATGAATAGGTCCAGGAATTGCCATAACCGGTCGTAATAGTTCTGCGGCATCGCGGGCGGTACGAAGTGAGCCACTGCGAAATGCCGCTTCAACAACAAGTGTGGCGAGTGATATCGCTGCGATTAATCGATTGCGCGTTAGGAAGCGATGCGGCATGGCTTTTACTCCAGGCATTACTTCAGTAATAAGCGCTCCTGATTCGCAGATTTCTTCAAACAATCGCGTATTGCCGGCCGGATAATTAACATCGATACCAGAAGCGATTACGGCTACGGTGCTGCCTTCGGCAATGAGCGCACCTTTATGTGCATATGTGTCGATACCGTATGCACCACCACTAATCACCGCCCAATCTCTATCTACAAAACCGGCAGCAAAATCTCCAGCAATACGTGCTCCGTAGTTTGTTGGGTTTCGGGTACCGACAATTGCTAGTGAGTCGTTAGTTAATACTGCAATATTTCCCTTACCGATCAGTGCGATAGGCGGTGTCACTAAATCTTCAACCCGAGATGGCCATAAAGGATCTCCCGGAACTAAAAATGTAGCTCCCACAGTATCGATAGAACTAAGAATTGAATCAGAGGAAGTACATGTGATGTGTGCAATAAGTGCACTGTATTTAATCCGATCATAACCGCCATTGATAAGTTTATTGAAAACCTCTAACGCACTTGAACCGTAGATTTCAGCGGCCCAGAAGCTATGACCACCCTCGATACCGCTAAAGAGGATTGCACGCGCTTCTCGCTCGTTCACTGTTCAACACCTGATCGCAAACTATGCGCCAATTTAATATCAGCGAGCATGGGGACTTCATGCCCATGTAAATCTGCAAGCGTCCAACCAACTCGGGCAATCTTATGTAAGCCACGTGCAGTGATATGTTCACTTTCAAGTTCATCATGTAAAAAACTCATTGCAGCGCGCTCTGGTTTAAAAGTTGTGCGCAATGCACGTGAAGGAATCTGTGAATTCAAACTCCACCCAAGACCTTTAAATCGTGCATCGGCAATGGTGCGAGCGGTAATCACACGTTGGCGAATCTCGGCGCTACTTTCTCCCAGTTCAGTTCGGGCCATATCTAAACGTCCTACAGGATCTAGATATACCCGCATATCTATCCGATCCATTAAAGGTCCAGAGAGTTTTCCTAAGTAACGGCGTACCTGTTGAGAGGAGCATGTGCAGTTACGACCGCGACCTGAAAATTTGCCACAAGGACATGGGTTTGCAGCCAGGACCAAAAGAAACTGCGCAGGGAAGGTTACATTCCCAATGCTGCGGGCGATAGTAATTGTTCCCGCTTCTAATGGCTGACGCAGTGAATCCAAAACTCCCGATGGGCACTCGGGTGCTTCATCGATAAAGAGAACACCGTTGTGGGCCAAAGAGCAGGCGCCTGGCTTTATCGCATGCGCGCCACCGCCGACCATAGCTACTCGCGTTGTCGTGTGATGCGGAGAGACTATTGGTGCAATAAGTGACGTGGGTGACCTAGTTGCAAATGTTCCGGCAAGTGAGTGCACTGCCGTTACTTCTAATGCTTGCGCAATATTTAAAGCCGGCATAATCGTTGGAATTCGCTCGGCAATCATTGTCTTTCCAGTTCCGGGTGGGCCAATTAATAAGATGTGATGACCACCAGTTGCGGCAATCTCTGCAGCTAAGCGTGCTTGTACTTGACCTGCTACATCGGCAAAATCCAAACGATCATCATTCGGTTCCCACTCTAAATCAAACTCTTGACTGCACTCTCGTTCGCCCGTGCGCAACCACAAAAGAATCTTCTTTAAATGCTCCATCGGAATTATCTCCATGTTGTGCATCAGAGAGGCTTCTTCAAAATTTGCAGTAGGAACAACTGCGGTACGAACTCCAGTTTTATAGGCTGCCATGAGCGATGGCAAAACTCCCCGCACTGATCGAAGGCGACCATCGAGTGCGAGTTCGCCAATAAATACAACATCACGAATTTTTGCGGGATCAATACTCTGATGGGCCGATAACAACGCAATGCATATTGCTACGTCAAAAGAGGAGCCACTCTTTGGTAACCATGCAGGAGACAACGAGACGGTAACTTTGCGGTTGGGCCAACTTTCACCACAGTTCACCATTGCTGCACGTACACGATCGCGAGACTCTGAGAGCGCAGCATCGGGTAAACCTAGAAGTGAATACATGGGAAGCCCGTCGGCAATATCAACTTCTACAGTGACAACATGACCGTCTAAACCAAGAAGTGCGACACAGAGAGTTTGTGCCAGGCTCATAGGATATTTGCTCGGTATTCAATACTGTGCGAACCATCCGGTGCGATCAATACTGCCGCTGCATCGATCTGATAATCACATCCCAGACATCCATGCGTTGCTAGCCACCCCAACGCTAACCGCTGCATTCGTCGGGCTTTATCCCGATTAATCGCCTCGAAAGGGTGACCAAATGCAACCGATGAACGAGTTTTGACCTCTACGAAAGCAAAGATTCCGTTGCGGTAGAGGGCGACAATATCGATCTCACCTTCGCGGATTCGCCAATTACGTTCGATGATTTCGGCATGATGTGAACTCAGATACTGCGTAACTATCTCTTCCCCAAAGGCACCTGTGCGCTGATTACTAATTTTTTGCATAGGGGGACCATAAATTTCCACCCTGACAATTACATGAATTCTCTCGTTACTTGTGGATGAGTCCGGCGATATTTGAAAAAGAACGTCGATGCTCTATGCACGGGCCATACTCTTCAAGGGCTCTTGTATGTGAAGCCGTGATATAGCCCTTGTGTCCAGCGAAGCCAAACTGTGGAAATTCTTGGTCCATGGTGCGCATGATTCGATCACGAGTTACTTTTGCAATGATGGATGCCGCACTAATGCTCACGACGACTTGATCACCTTTCCATACCGCTAAATTTGGTAGACCCAAACCTTCTATTGCATATCCATCGGTTAAAACATAGGCGGGTATTTGATCTAAGCCGTGTACCGCTCGGCGCATCCCGTCGAGATTAGCTGCATGTACACCACGTTGATCGACTTCTTTTGCTGGAACTATCACAACGCTAATTGATAGTGCGGATTTTTGAATCAACTCGAAGACTTCTTCACGCTTTTTCTCAGAGATTTCCTTGGAATCTCGCACAACTGATAACTCGGGTGCAAAAGGATTCTGCAGAATAACGCTAGCTATAACTAATGGTCCGGCACATGCACCTCGACCAGCTTCATCAACCCCTGCAATGGGTGAAATACCTGCATTGATGAGCAGCTGCTCGATCACTTTCATTAAGAGCTACTTAACTACGTCAATCTTTGGGATGTATGTCAGATTCTTAAATGGCCAAATCACAGCAAAAACTCGTCCAGTTACGCGAGAGAGCGGCACCATTCCCTTATTAATATCTTCTTGGTGATAGCGTGAATCCGCACTTGCTCCGCGGTGATCACCCATTACCCACAACTTTCCTTTGGCAACCGTAATATCAAATTTCATATCACTCGGAACATTGCCAGCAAAAATATATGGCTCAGTGATTGCTTTGTCGTTAACCGTCAATAAGCCTGCTTTAGTGCAGCAAACAACATGGTCTCCGGCAACGCCAATAACTCGTTTTACTAAATATTGTTTTGCTGGATTTGGAAGCACACCGACTTCTACCAAAACCTTTTTAGCTTGGGCGATAACTTTATTTCCAGAAGTGTCCGCGTAATATGGAAGCCACTTGGCTGGATCACGAAAGACAACTACATCACCACGGGATATGTGTTTAGAGGCAAACGGCAGTTTATTTACTGCAACGCGATCATTGACTTGCAAAGTATTTTCCATGGATCCAGATGGAATATAGAAAAACTGTACGATGAAAGTTTTAATAAATAGGGAGACAAGCAGTGCCACTATTACAAGAACTGGGAACTCTCGAAGGAGGGAGCCCTTACGGCGCATTGACGCTAGTTATTCAGCAGGAGTTTCAGATGCAACTTCTTCAGTTGCCTCTGGAGCTGGAACCTCGGCCACTACAGCTTCTGCAACTGGTGCCTCAACTACTGGTGCCTCAACAACTGCTTCTGGAACAACAACAGCAACGGGTTCAGGTGTAGAAAGAATTCCATCGCCGTAACCCTCAACGCCATCGCGCTTTTCGCGAATCTTTGCAGCCTTACCGCGTAGATCGCGTAGGTAGTACAACTTGGCGCGACGTACATCGCCCTTCTTTACTAACTCAATCTTTTCAATAACTGGTGTGTGCACTGGGAATGTGCGCTCTACGCCAACACCATAAGAAACCTTACGAACAGTGAAAGTTTCGCGAACGCCATCGCCTTGGCGACGCATAACGATTCCCTGGAAGACCTGAAGGCGGCTCTTGCTGCCTTCGATAACACGTACGTGAATCTTGAGCTCATCACCAGCACGAAACTGAGGGATGTCTTTACGCAGGGATACTGCGTCTACGGCGTCAAGGATGTTCATCTACGTACCTTTTTCTGTTTCTCTACAAGCACTCACTTTGGCGGTGCAGACGGCATATCTTGCCATAGATAGGCCCTCAAGCCTAAATCGGCCAGATTATCCAGGAATCTGCGAGCGCAGTTCGGCGTGTAACGACGGTCCAGCGGCCACAGTTAGCTCCATGCCCCGCCACGTATGGGTTGTCACCACGGCCCCGGCTTCACTAGCAATTAACGCCCCAGCAGCTAGATCCCACTCCTGTAAGCCGGTTTCAATGTAGCCGTCAACCATTCCGGTGGCCACGCAACACAAATCTGTTGCGGCGGCGCCCATTCGACGTATATCTCTAATCTGTGGAACCAATGTATCGATGATCTCTAGTTGGTTTGCTCGATCGTTAACGTCATAGGCAAAGCCAGTAGAAATTAAGGCACGGTTTAATGCCACAGGGTTATTGCACTCGATCGTAATGCCATTTAAGAAAGCGCCTCCCCCTCGGGATGCGTGCCATGTCGAAGCGATGCTTGGAGCATGAACAACTCCCACAATCGTGCCCGTTGAATCTTTGGCGGCGATACTGATATTCCATCCAGGCAGGCCGTAAAAATAATTAACCGTGCCATCGACTGGATCAATTACCCAGGTGATTCCACTTGTGCCAGAACGCGATGCGCCTTCTTCGCCAATTATTCCATCATGTGGGCGGGCTTTGAGAATTTCATCAACAATCAATTTTTCGCTGGCCATATCCATCTGAGTCGCAATATCGATTGCAGTTGATTTAACTGTTAAGTCCCATGATGCAGGGCGATCAACTAGTAGCTCTCCAGCTTTTTTCGCAATTGTTAAAGCGAGTGCTAGTAGGTCATCTTTCATATCCCCAGTCTAACGCTGCAATAGACTTGCCACTATGTTCTCGGCATACACCACACTTTTTCGTACCCCAGGGGCGATGAAGTTCTCACTTGCCGGAATCATCGCACGCATGCCTGTTTCCATGGACTCATTAGCCCTGATCTTTATCGTGGTTGCCGCTAGTGATTCATATGCCCTTGCTGGCGCGCTCAGTGCCACGGCCTCTATTGTAGTTTCAATCGCTATGCCTTATTGGGCACGTGTGTCTGATCGAATTGGCCAGCGTGCATTACTGATGCGGGTAGTGCCAATCAAACTGGTTGGATTAAGTATTTTCCTTGCTTTAGTTCTTAATCACGCACCGACATGGACATGGTTTATTTCAATTATTATCGCCGAATCCACTTCGGTAAATTTAGGTGGTTTAGTACGACGTCGCTGGCTTCATATTTTAAATCCAGATAAATCTGCGGCCACTGGAAATAATAGTGACCGCCATTTAATTAACACTGCATACTCTCTAGAAGCCCTTAATGATGAGTTCGTCTTTATCGCTGGACCAATTATTGCCACAGCATGTGCAACCTCAATTGATCCTGCAGCCGGACTCATAGCTGGAATGTTATTTCTGATTGTGGGTATTCCACTATTTCTGATGCAGAAATCGACTGAACCACCTGCATCGCCCAAACGAATAATTGATCCGCATCCACACGTAATAAAGCGTAAATCGCTTCAAGCCATTGTGCTTCCTACGATGTTTATCGGTGGCTTCTTTGGCGCGGTTGCAATTGTGACGGTTAGCTTTACTGACGAACTTGGGCACAAGAATCAGTCAGGACTCTTACTTGCACTGTGGGCATGCGGAAGCGCTGTAGCCGCTATTTTAAATGGCCTCATCAAATGGCGAATCTCTCATGCCGCTCGATTCATTATCTTTCTACTTTCCTTAACCTTGCTATCGATTCCCTTTCTATTTGTACATACAATTTTCTGGTTGGCATTCGCTTTATTTTTCAACGGCTTTGCAATTGCCCCGCTTATTGTTAGCGCCTACGGTGTTGCCGAAACCGCAGTTCCAACTGAGCAGATCACCGAAGCCCTCAGTTGGGTTATTGCCGGAATGCCTTTGGGTGGGGCAATTTCTAGCGCCATATCCGGTTGGGTTATAGATTATTACGGCGCACAAACTGCTTATTGGCTACCTTTTGCATTTATGTCTAGCGCACTTGTAGCCACGCTGCCCTACCTCACCACTTATAAGCAACTCATCGGTTATTCTTCCGAACATGACTGAGTTGAGATTCATCGGCAAGAGCGATGAGGGTACCCACATAAACCTTCACGATAGCGATGGAAATGAATTTACTGTGCGTATTAGCGATGCATTGAAGAGTTCGGTCAATCAACCACATTTAATTTCAGTACCAGAGCAAGAAGTTGAAACAATCTCAGTTAAAGAGATTCAACGCCGATTGCGTGCAGGTGAACTAGCCGACGAGCTAGCTCGTGAAAACAATATCTCTCTTGAAAAAATTGAACGCTTCTCAGGTCCAATTTTGCAAGAGCGTATTTACATTATCGATCAAGCTCAACAAATTGCGATTCGCAAAGAGGGTGGCCGTGATCCTGTTTCATTATTAGGTGTTGTTGTCTCACGCCTTGCTCCGCGTAATGTTGATTTATCGGATCTTTCCTGGGATACCTGGCGCTTAGAAGATGGGACGTGGACTGTTGAGCTCCACTATCCAAATGCCAATGGTCATGGGGTTGCCCAATGGAACTTTGATCCAACGCGCAGAGTTGTTGTCTCTCTCGATGAAAATGCCCGATGGATGATGGGTGATGAACCCACCCCACGCCCTATCGTTGCACCAGGTTTGGTCTATTCAGATTCACCTCATCCAACGATGCGACATGAAGAGACCTCAGAGCCTGAAGTACCGCGCCTGGCAGTAATTCGTGAAGCACCTGATAACGATGCTGCGCGTGATGGTGTTGTTGCGCGCGCAAAAGTTCCAAGTTGGGATGAAATCATGTTTGGCATTAAACCAACCGAGGATCAGTAATTAATTCAAAGTAACTGTAAGTAATCCCACCTGAGTTTCAATCTCACTCTGACCACCATGGTGTCCGATCATTGAGCCTTCTTTTTCTACACGCGCTGGATCGAGCAAGACCACATCAGCTTGAGCAATTGCAATCACTTCTCCCATGCGATCGATTGCATCAGCACTTACGTGCTCACCAAAGAGCTTATTTTCAATGGCCTGTTCTCGCGTCATAACGTCAGCTCTTTGACCTAAATACTCTTGCCACACACTGGCCACATCACTTCGCGCAGCTGGACTATCGTGATCATCGTTTAGGTATAAGTGCCTTGCACGTGGTTCTCCAGCAATAACTGCGATGTTGTTGAGTAGTGGATTTCCCTGACCAATAACAATTTTTTCGCCAACATTGATCATTCCGTGATCTGATGTTAACCATATTCTTGTTCCCATGGGCATCTCTTTCATCAAACTTGCCAGCATTTGATCAATCATTGAAAGTGCTGCCAACCATTTTGGACTACCGACACCATCACTATGACCGGCAACATCTAAATCATTCATGTAGAGATAAACAAAGGAGGGAGTTTTTTGTAGCGCGGCCTTTGTTTCAGCGATTAAGTCGCTAACAACGTTGGCACCGCGATACTCTGCACCGCGAAAAACTGCGCGCGTGAAACCAGAGTTTTCATAACGCTTAGCGGCAACATGTGAAACTCGAATACCTTGCTCGCTTGCTCGTTCAAAAAGTGTTGGGATTGGTTGCCAATTATTCGGATCTACCCGCTCATCCCACTTCAATGCATTAAGAATTCGTCCCCCACTTCTGGGAACTTGCACTGTGTAACCCAGCATTCCATGTGTTCCTGGAAGTGTCCCCGTAGTTAACGTTGCAAGACTTGTTGCAGTAGTTGATGGAAATGCTGTGTGCACAATTGAATGCTGCATTAACCTAGAGATAGTTGGCATAGCATCGGCAAAAAGTTCGAGCGTATCGGCACCAAATCCATCGATAAGAAAAAGGACTTCACGGCCCATCGGACTTGGGCCACACCCCAGTGTGTCAGTAGCAGTTGTTAGCCCCAGCGCCGAAAATATCGATGGTGTTATCTGCGATAAATGCACGTGCGTATCTTCTCATTACATCCGCTAAGGTTGTACATATGAAGAGCGCAATTAAATACTCAGCTGAAGTTGCGGCTGCAGTGGCGGCTTCAAGGCCGATAGTCGCACTGGAATCAACGATTATTAGTCATGGCTTGCCTCGTCCTTCTAACTTGGCAGTAGCCATTGAATGCGAGCGAATTATTAGAGATCACGGGGCGGTACCTGCAACTATCGCACTGCTCGATGGAGTAATTCACGTTGGTCTAGAGGATATGGAACTTGAAGAGATTGCCAATCGCGATGATATTTCGAAGGCTTCGATTCGTGATTTAGCGATCATCGTTGCTCAGGGAAAAAGTGCGGCTACTACAGTCGCAGCAACTGCCCATATCGCGGCCATGGCCGGGATCCCAGTTTTTGCAACTGGCGGTTTAGGTGGCGTTCATCGCGGTGCCAATGAGTCATTTGATGAATCTGCCGATCTGACTGCGCTTTCACAATTAGACATGACGATAGTGTGCGCTGGCGTTAAATCAATTCTGGATGTCCATGCAACGCTAGAGCGTCTAGAGACTTTGGCAATCGGCTTAGTAGGTTACAAAACTCACCGCTTCCCAGGTTTCTACTTAACTGACTCAGGCTTTTCACTTGAGCATCGAGTTGATAGTGCAGAAGAGATTGCTGAGATTGTTCATGCAAGATCTGCGATCGGTACCCAGTTCAAAGCGCTAATCGTCGCCAACCCGGTTGAAAAAGAGATGGAAAAGAGCCGTCATGATCAGATTTTGGCAACTGGTTTAGCTAAAGCAGCTCACGATGGCATCGATGGTAAAGCCGTTACTCCTTACCTTCTAGAACATTTTCATACGGCTTCTGATGGTGAATCACTTGATATCAACACTGAAATTATTAAATCCAATTGTGCGCTAGCCGCAGATATTGCTGTGGCACTGCAATGAAAAAGATCTTATGCATCGGTGACTTAGCTCTTGATGTTATTGCTCAACTAAAAGAGAGTATTAACTACGGAAATGACACGGCTAGTCGCATCTCGACCCACCCAGGTGGGCAGGCAGCAAATGTTTCTACTTGGATTACACGTACCAACACCAGGGCGCAGTTAGTTGCGCGTGTGGGCAATGATCCAGTTGGTTTTGCGCTTATCTCTGATTTAGATAAGTACGGCGTAGAACACTTGAATTTAATGCGCTCAGGTCGACCAACCGGCGTTGTTGTTATTTTGGTCGATGCCAATGGTGAGCGCACAATGTTTCCAGATAATGGAGCTAACGCCGATCTAGAAGTTGGCGACTTGCCACCGCTGGAAGAGTTCGATGGTGCATATCTGAGTGGCTATGCGCTGTTAGATTTTCGCAGTCGTGAGGCTGTATTAGCGATGGTAAAAAAGATCAAGGCCGCTGGAGTTCCAATTTTCTTTGACCCAACTACAACTGGAGCGATGAAGATTGTTTCCCTGGAAGAAGTTCTTACATGGGTCGCCTTGATGGATGGAATCCTTTTGAACGCTGAAGAAGCGTTGTATCTGGGTAACTCAACAGATATTGCTGAGGCTGAAGAGAATTTGAAGAAGTACACGCCTCTTGTAGTAATCAAACTCGGCTCACGTGGAGCAATGGGTATCCACAATAATGAAAGCGCACGAGTTGCTGCAGTGACTACAAACGTTGTCGATACGACCGGTGCTGGTGATTCATTTGCCGCTGGATTTATTCCAAAGTGGCTAGAAACACGTGACTTAGAGGCTGCACTTACCGCGGGAACAACTCTGGCGGCAAAGTGTGTTGCAACCGTTGGGGCGCGTCCTCCCTTAAATTAACCCTTGTAGTTGGCACAATCTCCCCCATGGCAAAGACAACGAGCACAACTAAGACGAAGAAACCTGTCGGCCCTAAGCCTGGAGAGTTTCCAGGCAAGATCGTAGATATCGATGTTTCTAAAGAAGTATCTGAATCCTTTCTTGAATATGCATATTCAGTAATTTACTCACGAGCACTTCCTGATGCGCGAGATGGTTTAAAACCTGTACACCGTCGCATCTTGCATATGATGGCAGATATGGGTCTGCGTCCAGAACGTGGACATGTAAAGAGTGCACGTGTAGTTGGTGAAGTGATGGGTAAGTTGCACCCACACGGTGATGGTGCAATCTATGACGCACTAGTGCGTATGGCTCAATCTTTTTCTATGCGCTTACCTTTAATCGATGGCCACGGAAACTTTGGTTCTCTTGATGCGGGTCCTGCAGCGATGCGTTATACCGAGGCTCGCCTTGCAACTGCTGCAATGGCGATGGTTGCCGAAGCCGATGAAGACACCGTTGACTTTGGTCCTAACTACGATGGACAACTTTCTGAGCCATTAGTTTTGCCTGCGGCATACCCCAACTTATTAGTTAACGGTGGTTCAGGTATCGCAGTTGGTATGGCAACAAATATGGCACCTCATAACTTGGGTGAAGTTATCGCTGCAACTAAATTTCTGATTGATAACCCGACGGCAACCGTTAAGCAGTTGATGAAATATATTCCAGGTCCAGATTTTCCAACTGGTGGCGAGCTTGTTGGTCTAGATGGTGTGCGAGAGGCATATGCCACCGGCAAGGGTTCATTTAAAGTCCGAGCCAGTGTTGAGATTGAAAAAGTATCCTCCCGCAAAATGGGCCTTGTTATCAAGGAGTTACCATTTACTATCGGGCCAGAAAAAGTTGTAGAACGTATCGCGGCCCTAGTGAAATCAAAGAAGATTCAAGGTATTAGCGACATCATCGACTTAACCGATGGACAGACCGGTACTAACGTTGTGATCGAACTAAAGAATGGTTTTGAACCAGAGGCCGTACTTGAGCAACTCTATGCATTGACCCCTATGGAAGATGCTTTCTCTATCAATGCAGTAGCACTCGTCAAAGGTCGTCCGCAGACTTTGGGCTTGAAAGAACTTCTCAAAGTCTTCATAGAACACCGCATTGAAGTTGTCCGCAGACGCAGTGAGTTCCGTAAAGCTAAAGCTGAGGGTCGTTTGACCTTAGTAGATGGATTACTGAAGGCGATTATCGATATAGATAAGGTCATTAAAGTAATTCGGGCAAGTGATGATGCATCAACTGCCAAAGATAAATTAATGAAGGATTTCAAGTTAAATGAAGAGCAGGCGACCTACATCTTGGATATGCCACTTCGCCGTTTAACAAAAATGAGCAAATTAGAACTTGAAACCGAACAAAAGCAACTTAAAGCCATTATCGCTGAGTTAACGAAGCTGCTCAAAAGTGAGGAAGCTATCAAGACTCAGGTTTCTGATGAATTAACCGCTGTAGCTAAGTCATTTGCTACCCCTCGAAAGACCAGAATTGGCGCGGCATAAACTCGGCTAGAATACGGTGTGATTTCAACCCAAGCTCTAGAACTACGTGCAGGTGCACGCCTATTAGTTAAAGGCGT